>OJQC01000090.1_pt1 | contig 35585 bp, 25 predicted proteins | sample 1598721 | NCBI WGS metagenome assembly OJQC01 (sample SAMN03922502, study PRJEB24848) | human gut metagenome | isolation source: stool sample | host: Homo sapiens | place: Germany | collected 2011-11
ATCTACACGTAAGGAGTCGTCGGCAGCGTCAGATGTGTATAAGAGACAGGTATTAGATATGGCAATAAATTTATCCAAGCAAGAATATATAAAGGGAAACAACGAATTATTAATTCAGATAGCCAACAGCATGTTTGCACACGACAAAACAGACGAGTATGCATTGATTCTCAAATGCCACACATTATATAAACAAGGAAGAACCAGCTTGGCCAAAACGACATTCGACACATTCTGCAATGAATATAAAGCAATGCTGAATACGAATTACACAAAAACATTCAATGAAGTAATTAATTGTCAATTGTAATCCGCAACTACATAGAAGAATAAAAACGAACGTTCATCGAGACCGGTCAATAATCGTCCATATATATTTATTTATATCGGACTCTCGTTAAAATACAAAAAATATACACCGAAAAAATTTTATATCCTGAATATTTCTCAAAATCGATCTTTACTTTCCCTCGTCAATATTAAATTATTGAACCTTCTGAATAATAATTTGTTATTACAAGAAAGGACAATTCCCACCGCTACGCTACACCTCCATATAGACAAATGACACGAGAAAGAAAATTTATACAAAACTTAACATATTGAATAAAAAGCAATTAGGCAATTAGCCACAGAAAATATACATTTGCATCTGAACTCGTGAGAGAAACAAATTAATTATATGAAACAATTCATTCGATATACGATATTATGCGTCGGATACATTTTAGGCTCCCAAAGTCTTTTGTACGCCGAAACGCCAACCGATAGTATAGATACTATTCCTACCGACTCGATTATCGCAAAAAAAGATACCACCGTAAAAAAACTGAACATATTCCAAAAGGTTCTGAAATACTTCGATGACTCCAATGCTCCACGCCCCGATAAAAAATTCGATTTCGGTATCATCGGAGGACCTCACTATTCTTCCACGACAAAGCTGGGAATAGGCTTGGCTGCCTCGGGGACATACCGGTTACGAAGAGACTCGATCACACAACTCTCCAACGTTTCGCTTTATGGAGATGCCACGACCACAGGCTTTCTTTTGATAGGAGTAAAAGGGAATAATATCTTTCCCAAAAATAAATTCAGGATAGATTACGACTTTTATTTATACACATTCCCGAGTGACTTTTGGGGCATAGGTTACGAAAACGGAAATAACAACGCCAACAAAAGCTCCTACGACAGACTGGAAACTATTTTACGTATCGACTGGCTGGCTCGCTTACATAAGGACCTCTACGGAGGAATTTCTACGGGATTTAACTGGGTGAAAGGATCGGATTTCACAAAAATCGAACTACTCGAAGGAGAAGCCCGAGAAGTAATCAGCACGAGTATAGGAGCCACACTTGTATACGACAGTCGCGATTTTATTACCAACGCAGCAAAAGGAGTTTATATAAAAGTTAACCAACGATTCTTCCCCAAATTCTTGGGCAATAAAAAAGCGTTTACTCGCACCGATTTCATTTTCGATTATTATCACCGCCTATGGGAAGGAGCGATCCTTGCTTTTGACCTACATGGAGAATTCAATTACGGCGATGTACCCTGGAATATGCTTGCAGCTTTGGGAGGGTCGGCCCGTATGCGAGGATACTACGAAGGCAGATACCGAGACAAAAATTTAATCGAAACTCAAATAGAACTCCGTCAACACATTTGGAGGCGAAATGGCATAGCCGTATGGGTAGGAGCAGGAAACGTATTTCCTTCGTTCTCAGGTTTTAAATGGGGACATACACTCCCCAATTACGGAATAGGCTATCGCTGGGAGTTCAAAAACCGAGTCAATGTACGACTCGACTACGGATTCGGAAAAAAAGGACAATCGGGATTTTTATTCAACATCAATGAAGCATTTTAATCAAATATTTACACAGAGGCGCATATTTTGGATTTTTTCGGGAATCATGTTGGTTCCCAATATTTTTCTATGTTTTACAGAACAATTGCCACTCCTGTTCAAAGTCTCCTATATCCTCATTCCGGGAGCTTTATACCTTTTGTTATTAATTCTCTCCCGCAAACCGGGAATCACCTTTTGGGCTCTTTTTCCCCTTCATTTCATAGGCGCGTTTCAATTGGTACTACTCTATCTTTTCGGTAATTCCATTATCGCCTCAGACATGTTCCTGAACATGTTTACGACCAACAGCGGAGAGGCTTTCGAATTACTCGATAAATTGGCTCCGGCGGTAGTAGGCGTATTCTTACTTTATCTTCCGGCATTGGCTCTTGCCGTTTACTCCATACGTCGCACCGAGACCCTCACACCTCTTTTTCAAAAAAGAGTGTTCATGTTGGCTATGCTCATGATCGGTAGTGGAATACTTGTTTACACACCTGCTCACCGAAAATATCCTCATACGGCAAGGCTCGACAACCTTTACCCCATCAACGCGTTCAACAATGCCCGATTCGCCGTGGACAGTTGGGAAGCAGCAAAGAACTATCCACGCACATCGAGAAAATTCGACTACCGGGCCACATCGACAAGAGACACCGAACTCCCCGAAATCTATATCTTCGTAATCGGAGAAACCTCCCGCGCCGGAAACTGGGGGCTATATGGGTACGAACGAAATACGACCCCCAAACTCGACGCCATGCCCGATGTCATTCATTTCGACGATGTACTGACACAAATCAATGCGACTCATAAAAGCGTTCCGTTAATGCTATGCCCCGCCGATGCACTCAATTACAATGAGATATACCGACAAAAGAGTCTTATTTCGGCATTTAAACAAGCCGGATTCCACACGTCGTTTCTCTCCAACCAACTGCGCAACGGATCATTTACCGAGTTCTTCGCCGACGAAGCAGACTGTACGATCTATTTCGCCGCACCGAAAAATAAACCGCATCTACATGACGATGTACTATTATCCGCAGTCGACTCGTTACTGAACATAGGTAAAACGAAGCAACTCATTATCCTTCACACCTATGGCTCCCACTTCAATTACTGTGAACGATACAATACCGATTGTCGAATATTCACCCCCGACCACATTAAAGAAATCGATCATAAGAACAAGCAAGCCATGATAAATGCCTATGACAACTCGATCGTTGCCACCGACAAATTCTTGGCACAAGTTATCGATAAACTCGACCGAACCGGAAAAACTTCGGCCATGCTGTATCTCTCCGACCACGGGGAAGATCTGCTCGACGATGAACGTAATCGATTTCTGCACGCCTCCCCCATTCCCACCTATTACCAGCTTCACATACCCTTTGTCATTTGGTTCTCGGATAATTACTCTACTCTTTTCCCCGATGACATACGACAAGCCCGGAATCGGCATACCACCCCATTCGACTCGCGAGTCGTATTCCACACCCTACTGGGTATCGGAGGCATCGAAACCGAATATCGCGATGACCAACTCTCCCTCATAAGTCCGTCGTTTCATCTCGAAAAAAGATATTATGTAGGAGAACAAAACATACCTATTCCTGTTCGACGTCTGCCACTCGAAGAAGAAGATTTACAAGCCTTCGAACGATACGGAATCTCTCCCCGATAATACAATACTTGCATCCTTGATTCTCTTTACTTCTCCTAAATAAAGGAGAAGCGAATATTCATATTTTTATATTTTATAACTATTATAATAGACCGACAAGGGAAAAGCAATAATCAAATATTTACTACAAAATAAATATTCTATACGCTGTTACACTTTCAAAATTCAAGAAATTCACTTTAATATAAGACAAAAGCTATTTTTAAAAAATCTATATTTTAAATCAATTTCAGAGAAATCAGCCCCAAATTAGTTAAAATAGCATAAATACAATACAGGTAATACGACAATATCGATGTATTATTTAATATTATAAATATTTTTGCAAATAGAGTTTCATTACAAACCAAAAATATTCATTATCAATTCTGTTTCACTATGAAAAAAAATCTAATCACATTTTGCTTTTTATTGCTATTATTTGTGCCCTTTGGTACAAAAGCGCATCTGATCGCTCCACGGAACGCATCAGAAAAAACGACTGTCATTCCGGCCTCCCGAATCTCCTCTCCAAAGGGACTTACAAAAGTTTTGGAAAACACAGTCGACGGAACGACCCTTTATGGGAACCTTATCTTTGCTCAAAGTTGGGGAAACGATTCCAGTCCTATGGGTATCTACAAATTCAATACGACAGACAACCCTAAGGCAGAATTGGTGTATCGTTCCGAAGCCGGACCGATAGGAGCCAATGGAGGAGCGACTCTCGTCGATGCAAAATATTTCTACTGTATTACCTATACAAAATTAAGCGGTACGACGATAAGCAACGAATTGATTTGTTACGACATCGAATCGTGGACAGAGGTAAGCCGTAAAGCTATACCTTTAACGACTATTTCCACCGACATGACTTGGAATCCGGCAGACCAAAAAGTGTACGGAGCCTTCTACAACACGACTAAAAACGGTTATGTATTCGGAACTCTCGACCTTGAAACCGGTGCAGTAAACAAACTATCGGATATCACTCTGCAAGACGACAAGGGATATCCTGCCGGATTCGTAGTCATAGCAGCCAATTCCATCGGTGAAGTATATGGCATTTCCCAAATGGGAGATTTATACAAATTCAATACCGAAGACGGCTCATATAGCCTTATCGGAGCTACCGGATACACACCTCTTTACCAACAAAGCGGATGCTTCGACTTCACGACCAAGCAACTTTATTGGGCAGCCTGCAACGAAAATTCCTCCGGTATTTATCAAGTAAACACCGATACGGGAGAGGCTACACTACTCGGGTCCTTTAACGATTTGGAAGAATTTGTGGGACTATATTCCCTAAGTCCTAACGCAGACCTCGAAGGGCCGGGAAGCGTTACCGACATCGACATCGCATTCGAAGGAGCAGCCCTTTCAGGTACAATAACTTTCAAACTCCCCACTACGACTGTCAGTGGTAACAAACTCTCCGGCGATATAAACTACACCGTTGAAATAGACGATGAAACCCTTTCGTCAGGCACATCGACCGCCGGTTCGCTTGTCGAACTGCCGATAACCCTATCCGAAGGGAATCACACTTTGGGAATCACGACACATACAATACATGGCACAGGTCCGGCTTACAAGGCCTCATTCTATGTCGGCACAGATACTCCGGCAACGGTCACAGGAATCACGGTCAACCGAGAAAGCGACAATGTAACAATCGCATGGGAAGCAGTAACGAAGGGTCAACATGGAGGATACGTAGATATAAGCCTATTGACTTATAACGTCATACGCAAACCCGACAACAAGATTATCGCTACCCGAACAACCGAAACGACCGTCACGGATACAGAGCTACCTCTCATTCTGAGTGAATACACATACGAAATCATAGTCTCAGACGGCACTCGACAAAGTGATCCCGCTCTATCCGACGGAATAATGCTCGGTTCATATCTCGAACCACCTTACAACCATTCGTTCAAGTCGATGGATAGTTTCGACCAATATACTATCATCAATGCCAACGAGGACGACAAAGCATGGACGGCAACGGTCAACGGTGCACAACTCAATTATAGCCGCACACTCGCCGCCGACGACTGGATCGTCTCTCCGGCCATGAAGTTGAAAGCGGGTTTCCTATATACCCTCATCTTAAAAGGACGTTCCAGTAGCGCCACTTACAAAGAACGGTTTGAAGTAAAATACGGGACAGAAGCAACAGCCGACGCTTTGACAAACGTCATTATAGAACCTAATTTCTTCACAACCTCGAAAGAAGAGACCTTCCAAGCTGTATTCTCGCCTCAATCCGACGGAACATATTATATAGGTATTCACGGTATCAGCGATAAATACATGGGGTCGTTATATATCTATTCCATCGAAATTACAGAGCCGATCAACGCGCTTGCCCCAGCAGCGACAGACGAAATGAACGCTGTTGCCGCTCCCGAAGGAGCGCTCGGAGCGACCATATCGGCGACCGCCCCCTCTAAGCGAGCCGATGGCAGCAACTTGACAACAATCGCCAAAGCCGAAATTTGGAACAAAACAAAAGAAAGACTTGTAGGAAGCATCGACAATCCACAACCCGGTAGCGAAGTATCCATAACCGATACTCAGGCTGCTAACGGATTCAATACCTACTCGATCGCATTCTTTAATGAGGCTGGAAAAGGATACGAAACAGAATGCAATGCATACATCGGGATAGACATTCCCACCGCTGTTATAAACCCACACGTAGTACAAGCCGGAGACAAGGCAGTACTTACATGGGAAGCACCTGTGACAGGTATCAACGGCGGTTACATCGACCCCGAAAAACTAACCTACCAGATTTCGCAATTGCAGCCGATGTCTGTTTCGACTGCCACCGAAATAACCGGACTTACCTATACCGACGAATCATTGAACGCCGATTCGGGACAAATGCTTCTAAGTTATCAAATAAGCGCAAAAAGTATCGCAGGCGAGGGCGAAGCCACACCTACCAACTCCATACTTTTCGGGACTCCCTATCCGGCTCCATTCACAGAGTCTTGGCCTGAGGGTAAAACCGAAAACGACCCGTGGGCAATCGACATCGTCGAAAAAGGATATGGCGATTGGTCGGTAACACAGACCAGTTTCTCCACAATATTGGGAGCACAAGACGGCGATGACGGTTGGATATCGTTCAGCGGACCCGGCTCGTACCGACTGGTTTCTCCCAAAATAAACGTCGCTACACTCGAAAATCCGGTGTTGAAAATATGGGTAAATAATCCCGACGGGTTATCCGAGATTCATATTCAGGCAAGTGTCGATTTAGGTACAAATTGGACAACGCTTCTCGAAATCAACAGCGCAGACAATAATATATGGAAATGCCACGCCATCGACCTTAGTAACTATCGCAACGCAGACTTCCTGCAAATAGGTATTCTCGGAGCAACCGAAGATTGGGGCGCCGAAAGCGTCATGATCGATAACCTGCGAATTTTCGACCAACTGGCAAACGATCTTGTTCTGAATGGATTTACAGGTCCCGAATCGGTTATCGGGGCAAAGCCGGCAGACTATTCTGTCAAGATATATAACGATGGAACCAATGAGGCTACCGACTACAAAGTATGTATCTATTCGGGAGACAAACTCATTGCGGAACAAAACGGTAAACCCATACGATCCGATGCCTACGAGACTTTCGATTTCGTCCTTTCGTCACCGGTAAACAGTACGGTCTTCGACCTCACTGCAAAAATAGAATTCGATGGCGATCTCGACACAGACAACAACTCGGCTGCACTGTCGGTCGCAGTCGAACGACCCAAATATCCCACCATCGACAACCTCAGTGCCGAAGATAACGACAACTCGGTATCGCTCACATGGAGCAGACCCGCTTTATCCTGTATCCCCGATCCCGCTACCGACGACATCGAAAGTTACGAAGAGTGGAGTATCGGCGGAATTGACGACAGTAATCGTACCGGAACCATCGGAGACTACACGGTGTACGACAACGATGGTCAAACGACGGCCAAGATAAACGCATGGGCTCCCCAATACCCGAACAGCGAAGCGAAAATGGCATTCCAAGTCATGAGTACGAACTCCGAATCTCTGTCACAACAATTGACTTTCTATGGCCTCACCGCTCACTCGGGCAAACAATTGTTCGCTTGTTGGAGTACTATGGGAGGAGCTGCCAACGACGATTACCTGATATTACCCGAGCTTAAAGATGGCAATAGAAGTATCAGTTTCTGGGCTCGCTCAATTCCTTTTATGTATGGAGGAGAAGGCTATGACAAGTTCGAGATCGTGTACTCGACCGGCAACAACGACATCGACAACTTCGTAATCCTCGAAGGTAGCGAAACAATCGTCCCCGATGGATTGGAGCGAGATCCTGAAAACGGATACAACAAATACAGCTTCGAACTGCCGGACAATGCCAAATATGTCGCAATCCACTGTATATCTTCGGGCAAAATCGGTTTGCTCATCGACGATATAGAGTTTATTGCAGCCAATATGCCCGATGAAACGCTTATCCTCAATGGATATAACCTGTATCGCAATGGCGAACTGTACAAACAACTCCCGGCGACCGAGGGCTATACCGACACGGAAATAGAAAAAGGAAACATTTATACCTACAATGTCACGGCCGTATTCGATAAAGGAGAATCGCCATATTCCAACACGGTTACGGTAGATAGGTCTCAATCGGGTATCGATGAGACATCTGGAAACCCGATAAAAGTATATGCCGCCGGCCACACGATCGTCATTGAAAATGTCGATAACCGGCAAGCCGAAATATTCAAAATAGACGGTAGCAAAATTTTCGACGAGATTATTTCTTACAAAGACCGGATTCGCGTTGAAACCGGCATATATATTGTTCGCATCGATGGAAAATCGTTCAAAGTCATAGTCCGATAAATCGTTCGACTGATCGATTATCCTTATTCATAAAGGCTAAACCCTTTTCAGGGTTTAGCCTTTATGCTATCGGCGAACAAGCACACGTCAAGTTTTATTACCCTTCATTCACACCTTTTTTGCCTGTTCCGAAAGTCCGAATAAAAAAAGTACTTATATTTGTAGAACATAAAAACAGAGGCGAAGCGACACGACATCATAAATTTATATGTCGTCTGCACAATCTGTTTCGACAAATACACTAACAATACCTATATGGACAGTACAGCGCTTTCGAGATCAGACAGCATAGTTCTCATTCCCACTTACAATGAGAAAGAAAACATTGCCGCAATTATCCATGCCGTATTCGAACTTCCCCGTCAGTTCCATATACTCATCATCGACGACAACTCCCCCGACGGAACAGGAGCAATTGTCAAAGATTTACAAAAACAATTTCCGGGCGCTCTCCACCTCATGGAACGAACCGGGAAACAAGGGCTAGGAACAGCCTATATTGCAGGATTCAAGTGGGCTATCGAACACCGATACGAATATATTTTCGAGATGGACGCCGATTTCTCCCACAACCCCAAAGACCTGATGAATCTGTTGGCCGCTTGCAAAACCGGTGGTGCGGATATGGCTATCGGTTCCCGCTACGTCACGGGAGTGAACGTAGTTAATTGGCCTATGGGAAGAGTCATGATGTCCTATTTCGCATCAAAGTATGTGCGTTTCGTCACCGGTATGAAAATACACGACACGACCGCAGGATTCGTTTGTTACCGACGTCGGGTACTCGAAACGATCGGACTCGATTCAATCCGATTCAAAGGATATGCCTTTCAAATCGAAATGAAATTCACGACCTACAAATACGGATTCACCATTAAAGAAGTACCCATTATATTCATTAACCGAGTATTGGGTGAAAGTAAAATGAACACCAGCATATTCGGTGAAGCCGTATTCGGAGTCATCAGATTAAAAATAAACAGTTGGTTCCGCAAATACCCCAAGCAGGGAAATTAACCGCCGACGCCTCAAAAGACAACCGGTCATGTGCAGAACAATCATTACAAACGGAACAATCGTAAACGATGGAGAACATTTCATCGGGAGCATCATCGTCAAAGGAGAGTTTATCGAATCCGTCATAAAGGGAAAACTTCCTGAAAATATCGTATGCAACACAGACCGTATCATCGACGCCTCGGGCAAATGGATTCTCCCCGGAGTTATCGACGACCAAGTACATTTCAGAGAGCCGGGACTCACTCATAAAGCCGAGATCGCCACCGAATCGGTTGCAGCGGTCGCAGGAGGAATCACCTCCTTTATGGAAATGCCCAATACCGTTCCCCAAACGACGACCCTCGAAGCCCTTGAATGGAAATACTCTCGTGCAGCCGAAGTTTCCCCGGCGAACTATTCTTTTTATATCGGCGCTACCAACGATAATTTCGAGGTACTGAAACAGGTTGACTTCTCACAGGTTTGTGGTGTAAAAATTTTCATGGGATCATCTACCGGAAATATGCTGGTAGACAGCGAAAAAACATTACGACGAATCTTCGCCGAAATTCCTGCGCTCATCGCCGTACATTGCGAACAAGAATCCATCATACAAGCTAACAAAAAATATTATACCGAACGCTTCGGAGAGGATTTACCCATTTTCTTCCACCCTCTTATCCGCAGTGCCGAGGCCTGCTATACATCTTCGGCCAAAGCCGTGGAATTAGCGACAAAATACGATACCCGATTGCACGTCCTACACCTCTCCACGGCACGGGAAATGTCTCTTTTCGACAATCATAAACCACTCTCGGAAAAACATATCACGAGCGAAGTATGCGTGCACCATCTCTGGTTCGACGACAACGACTACGCCCAATTCGGGAACCGCATAAAATGGAATCCTGCCATCAAAACCTGTGCCGATCGTCGGGCTCTGCTCGATGCGCTTCGATGCGGCAAACTCGATGTCGTGGCGACAGACCACGCCCCTCACCTATGGAGCGAAAAACAAGGTTCCTGTCTGAAAGCGGCATCCGGTGGTCCGCTGATACAGCATTCCTTGCAAACCATGTTGGAACTTTCTCTAAAAGGAGAATTCACGATCGAGCAAGTCGTTGAAAAGATGTGCCACGCTCCGGCGACGCTCTACCGCATCGACCGCCGGGGATACCTGCGCTCCGGGCACTACGCCGATATCGTTGTCGTCGACCCTTGCAAACCCTACACAGTAACAACAGAAAATATTCTGTCGAAATGTAAATGGTCTCCTTTCGAGGGACACACATTCCCAATATCGATCGATCGTACTTTCGTCAACGGAAACGAAGTATTCTCCGAAGGGAAAGTATGCAATCGAACCCGAGGAAAACGACTTACATTCCACGATAATCCAACTCAAAACAAAAATGTTTAGAAAGTATTATATATGTTAATTTTTACATAAAACCCTTTTCCCAATATTTATAAATGTCAATCATATGTTTTTTTTCGAATCGTTTTATTACTTTTATAGTCTCAAAACGAAACTATTTTATAACGAAATGAAACACATTAGACTTATTTTTTCAGCGATACTCTTATCGCTCGTCGTTCCATGCGGATACGCACAAACACGACAAGACTCATTGGCTATCGCCCATGCACAATGGCATACCGATACGTTGCAACACGGAGCAGTATGCATGTACACGAATATACACGTATTCGATTCACCCCAACAAATTTCTATCATAAAATACGATCCTAAAAAGTATAAAACTCAAATCGTACAAGCTCCGCAAATGACGATGACCAGCCATTTGGCAAAGGAAAATCAGGCCGAAGCCGCAATCAACGGCAGCTACTTCAATGTAAAAACAGGAGCCCCCACGACATTCATACGGCTCGACGGTATCGTTCGTGGAGAAACCACCCGTGCCGAAGCCTTTCGCACAGACGGGGCTATCTCCACAGATAAAAACAAAATAAAAATTCATGCCTTCGACTCCATTACAAGTAAAAAATTGGGCAAAAAATACAAAAACATTTTGGCCGCAGGACCTCTATTGTTGAAAAACGGAGTACGCCAAATGGCTCCGACCTTCCCAGAAAACACAGGCAAAGCCACCAAAGGAAACGCCCACAGTTCCGACGTTCCACAAGGTTTCTTCAAACGCCACCCTCGTGCTTTTATCGGCATTACCCCAGACAACCAAATCATGATGGTAGTGGTGGACGGCCGTTTCAAAAAACACTCGGTAGGTATGTCTATCGATGAACTATCTTATTTGGCAAAACAATTAGGCATGCGCGACGCACTGAATCTCGATGGTGGAGGGTCTTCCACCTTGTGGAACAATAAAACGGGAATCGTCAATCACCCGTACGATAACAAAAAATTCGACCACGAAGGAGAAAGAGAAGTAAGCAACGCCATACTTGTTATTCCTCATAAATAAAGATTTACCATGAAAACACTGTTGAAAACCATAGGAATCGTAAGTACACTGATTGGCAGCTCATTTTTATTTCAAAACTGTTCCGAAAAAGAGAGTATTCCGGAAGGTATTATCCCCCCTACCGACTCGGTAAGCTCAAAGATAGAAATTAAAAATTTCTCGATCGAAGCCCAAATTCATACCTCACCGGACAGTACGGTTACCATGCAAGGCGAAGGATTTCTGCAATCCGATACAGTCGCTTTGATATCCGAAACCGCCGCCAACAATACCTATGCGTTACCTCTTGCCTCGGTTACGAAACAGAGTGCCGACATTGTCATGCCTAAAAATATCGTCTCCGACACATACCAGTTATGGCTCAAACGGGAAACAGATTCCTGCCGATTAGGAAAAACGACATTGATTATCGAGAATGCCGTAGACTTAAACATTCCCGATATTGCCGGCATGACTCTCAAAGGTGTAGTATATTGCGAAAATAAACCCTTACCCAATGTCGTCGTATCCGACGGATATAACGTAGTACAGACCGACGAGCAAGGACGATATTATATACAATCCGATAAAAAAAGTGGATTTGTATTTATCTCTGTTCCGGGAAATTACGAAGTTGCGATTAAAGACAACAACCAACCTGTTTTTTTCTATCGTTTGGCAAAAGACGATTCCGTAGAACAACACGACTTCGAACTCACCGCAACCGACAACACCAATCATGTTTTATTAGCCTTAGCCGATATGCACTTGGCCAACCGCAACAATGACCTATCTCAGTTTAAACTGAGATTTCTACCAGACTTAAATACCACGGTAGAAAAATATAGGTCAGAAGGCAAAAAAGTATACGGCCTCACGTTGGGCGATATGACTTGGGATCAATATTGGTATTCCAATCGTTATGATTTAAGCAAGTACCTGATCACTATCAAATCGGTCGATCTGCCCATTTTCAACTGTACAGGAAATCACGATAACAACCCTTACTGTGCAGACGACTGGCAAGCCGAGCAGGCTTACAAAGATATCATAGGGCCAACTTACTATTCTTTCAATTTGGGGAATGCACACTATATTGTATTAGACAACATTCAATACATCAATACAGGAGCCAGTCAAGGAACGATCGGCAAACGTAACTACAACAAGAAACTCACGGAAGAGCAGCTCAGTTGGTTAAAAAAGGACTTAGCGACCGTTACCGACAAAAATGCGCCACTATTCGTAGCCATGCACGCACAACTATATGCCAACCCCACATCTTTGCCACAAAAAAATACTATTTCCATGAGCGGAGGATCGACACTGGTCAACTACCTTAAAGAATTTACCAACGCTCATGTCATCACTGGGCATACCCACATCAATTACACCATCGAACCCTCCGATCAACTTATCGAACATAATATTGCAGCGGTATGCGCGACATGGTGGTGGACCGGTAAAAACGGATATGCAAACAACCATATTTGCAAAGACGGTTCACCCGGTGGGTACAAAATATTCTCAATAAACGACAACGATGTAAAATGGCTCTACAAAGGAATCAAAGAGGAAGAATCGAAACAGTTCCGCAGCTACGACCTGAACCAATGTCATATTACAGCCGAAGCCTTTGCCCCTGAGTCCACAGAAGCGGAAATGGAAACTTACAGCGATACTTACGGGACAAAAAATAATAAGAACGAGATATTGGTCAATGTTTGGGGATATGACCCGGAATGGAAAGTCGAGATGACCGAAAACGGCAAACCTTTGGAGGTGACACGAGTCGTTGCCAAAGACCCCTTACATATTATTTCTTACGAAGCCAAAAGGCTAAACGTAGGGGCTACCCCGACAGCCGATTTCGTTTCCTGTGCGACCGCCCATATGTTCAAGGCCACAGCATCGAACGCAACCTCTACCATAGAAATAAAAGTAACAGACCGATTTGGAAATACATACAGTGAAACAATGAATCGGCCCAAATCACTCAGTTGCTCTATGAAATAAAAAAAAGAAAAACAATAACATTAACACACAAAAGCCTATGAAACAATTTGCAAAAAAGTCTTTGGTTCTTTTCATCGCCCTATTCTTTACGGCCGCATTATCCGCAAAAACACCCAAATACATCTTTTATTGTATCGGTGACGGCATGAGTTTTGCCCATGTAATGGCAACCCAACTTTTCTACGAAAACGGGAACTATGAAGATGGAAACGAATCGCTGGTTTTCCTCGATTTCCCTGTCCGTTCCGCCATCAGAACCTATGCCAACAATAGTCTCATCACTTGCTCTGCTGCCGCAGGCACAGCATTGGCTACCGGCCATAAAACCAATTTAGCTCATATCGGAATCGGTCCTGACAAACAACCGTTAACCTCTGTTGCCAAACAACTGAGAGACAAAGGATATGCAATCGGAATTATCACCAGCGGGCAACTCGACGATGCTACCCCTGCGGCCTTTTATGCCGGGCAAATGCGAAACGACACCTACCAAATAGGTAAAGAAGGCGCAGATAGCCAATTCGATTTTTTAGCCGGGAGTACATTAATGAAACCATTTAACAGGAGAGACCCAAGCCAACCTTATATATACGACTACTATCGCCAAAAAGGCTACACGGTATGCCGAGGTCCGGAAGGCTATAACTCCCAAAAAAATGCAGACAAAATACTCCTAGTAGATACCGATACCACACTCAAAAAATGGTTACCCTACGTGATAGAAAGGGAGCCCGGTAAATTAGGTTTGGAGTTTATGGTTCAAGCTGGTATAGAAAAACTATATAAAAAGAAAAATAAAAAAGGATTTTTCATGATGATCGAAGGCGCAAGTATCGATCACGCTTCTCACCCACGTGATATAGCTACGACAATTAAGGAAACTATCGAATTCGATCGAAGTGTACGCTTGGCATACGAATTCTATAAGAAACACCCCGATGAAACTCTCATCATCGTAACCGCCGACCACGAAACCGGAGGGCTCACCATTGGAGAAACGACTACACACCCTTTCAACTGGGAGTATGTAAACTATCAGAAAATGTCCAAAGAATCCCTCTCCAAATTATTTCAAAAAATGAGAGAGACAGGAGAAATAGATACTTGGGAAAAAACAAAAAAAATATTGGCCGAGAACACCGGATTATGGGATAAAATTCCTGTAAACGCAGGGGAGGAGGCCCAGTTAATGCAATGCTACTACGAGACGATTGTTAAAAAAAGCAGTAAACAGGAAATTACACTATATGCAAAAAGCGAACCGCTCGTTGCCGATGCCATTGCTCTATTGAATAAAAAAATAGGAGTAGGCTGGACCAGCTTTTCACACACGGGTGGATTCGTTCCATTCTACGCCATTGGCTGCCAAGCCCGACAATTCGGAGCTTTGAACGATAACATCGAAATACCCAATACGATTCGGAAAATCATGAAAATAAAATAAGCGGTAAGTTTTAAAAAACCTGAGAAACTGACCGATAAAAAACGGCTATAACACCGGGGTTCTTCAAAAGTTCTCTATCGGCTATTTGAACCATCGAAACCATAGAACTTGAAATACATACCAAACTTCCCGAGGCGCAGGTCATAAAAACACCTGTCGCCGACGGCGGGAAGACTCATGCAAGCATAGATAATTTTATCAATAAACAATAATCTGTAATTTAAGAACATGAAAACAGAATTTCAAAAATGTATGGACGGAGAAATCTTTGATGGGAAAGACAAAGAATTGGCAGAGATGACATTAAAAACCAAACGTCTGCTTGTAAAATTAAATTCTACGGATTATGCCGACACGAAACAAAAAGAAGCCATCTTACGGGAAATGTTCGGGCATTTGGGAGAAAATGTCCATGTAGACATCGACTTTCGCTGCGAATACGGAAAAAATATATTCGTAGGCAATAAAGTCATTATCAACATGAACTGTACATTCGTAGATAATAATCGTATCGAAATAGGCAATAATGTTTTGATTGCCTCCAACGTACAAATATACACAGCCACACACTCGACAAATGTAAAAGAAAGAACCATGCAAAATTGGGACGAAAGTAAAGCCATTTGCAATACATTCGCACTTCCCATAAAAATCGAAGATAATGTATGGATAGGAGGTGGAGCCATTATCTTGCCGGGAGTTACGATCGGGCGTAACAGTGTCATAGGCGCCGGCAGCGTAGTCACCCGTTCCATTCCTGCCGACTGTGTGGCGGTGGGAAATCCTTGTCGGGTAATCAAGCACATGAACAACGAGCCGGACTAAAAATAAAAAGAGCTATCTCTCGCCCGAGAGTAGCTCCAATTCTTTCCTTGTTTAAGTTGCAAATTATTCAGCAACAACAGCAGCAGAGTCAACTGCAACAGAGTCAGCAGCAACAGTATCAACTACTTCTACTGCAACTTCTTCTACAACAGCAACGCTATCAGTAGCTTCTGTAGATTCAGCGGCTTTATTGCCACAAGAAGCGAAAGACATTGCAAATGCAACAGCGAAGAACAAAACTAACTTTTTCATTTCCTTCAAATTAAAGATAAAACAATATTTTTTTGCTTCAAAAACGCCACAAAGGTATATATTCTTTTTATATGTTGTACTCTTAATCTTACTTTTTTTTCAGAATCTTTCATTTTTTCTGTAAAAAATGATTCAAAAAAAGTTCAATTATCATATAAATATCGTTTTATACTCCTTTTAGGTGTTTTCTCGAATTCATTCGGATAAAGTTGAATGCGAGTAATCTGCTCGTATGGAGCCAACATCTTATTTAAATTATTTCTGACCTCCTCCATAGCCATCGGTAAATCTCTATTAGAGACACCGTAACTATCCATCGCTTCATAGTCGGGACATACCAAAGCGACTAATTTCCCGTCCCGCTCGACAATTAGGCTTTCCATCACAAAAGGCATATTATTCAGTTTAGCCTCTATTTCCTCGGGATAAATATTTTGCCCGTTCGAAGTGAGAATCATTGTCTTAGAGCGACCCTTTATAAAAATAGTACCATCGGCGCTTATGGTTCCCATATCACCGGTATGCAACCACCCGTCCTCATCGAGAACCGCTTTCGTCGCCTCCTCGTTTTTATAATAACCTTTCATCACATGTTCGCCCCGTACACATATTTCACCGGGAATATTTTCCGGATCGAGAGAATCTATTTTGGTCTCTACATACCCGAACAATGTCCGCCCCGACGATCCCGGTCTAAACTCCCGATGGGGTGTATAACTGATCAACGGAGCGCATTCGGTCATTCCATATCCCACCGTAAAGGGAAATTTTATTTTATGCAAGAAAGTCTCTACCTCCCTATTTATCGGGGCTCCACCCACAATCACCTCCTCGAATCGGCCTCCGAAAACATCGATCAATTTCTTCCTCACCTGTCCGTAAATCCGACTGTCCAATATAGGAATATTTAACGCCCACCGCATAGGCGTTTTATTGAGCAACGGCTGTATCTGTTTTTTATAAATTTTTTCTAAAATCAGAGGAACACAAATAATCAAATTAGGCCTTATCTCTTCCAACGCTTTCAGCAAAATTTTAGGGGAAGGAATCTTACCCAACAACGTGATATGTGTACCCACGGCCAAAGGAACCAACAAATCGAAGGCACACCCGTAAGCATGAGCCAACGGTAGAAACGAAATGCATTTGCTACCTTTATAATGCAAGTGAGAACGAACACCGAACATGACATTTCCCGCCAAATTGTTCCCGGTTAGCATCACTCCCTTACTAAATCCAGTTGTCCCCGATGTATAATTAATCAAAATAACTTTGTCGTTATCCAAATCGGCATACTTGATGTCCTCTCTATTGAAACCGTTCGGATAAGTAGCTTTGAATTTCCGCTTCATCTCCCGCAAACACTTGGCAATCTCCTCGCCATCGCGTTGCACAAGGCAAGAAAAATCTTGTAAAGAAATAGCAGCCCTCACTTCGGGTAACTTCTCCATTTCGATATTTTCCCAAATATGATCGCCGACAAACAGCAACACCGAATCGGAATGATTGATAATATGATGTATATCATGAGGGTTGAACTCTTGAAGGATCGGAACCAAAATAGCACCATACGAAACGGTGGCCATAAAGGCGATACACCAGTTAGACGTATTTTTTCCCACTAATGCGATCTTATCGCCTCTTCTGATTTGACAATGGCGAAAAAGGATATGCAATTTTGCGATTTCTCGCGCCATGTCTTCATACGTGAGCGTACGTTGTTCATTATAATCGGTCAAAGCTGGCAAATCCCAGTTTTCACGAAAACTTGACTCATATAGCTTTATAAAATTTTCGGGAATCATATTCAAGATTTAAATAGTTTGGTAACAAAGATAGTACAAACGGAAACAGAAACAAATGATATTCGGTTGTACCAAATCCTGTTTATTTGTGCATTTGCCGACAAATATACAACATAGTTTGCAAAATAGTTCCCTCATAAACAACTATTAGAAATCTATGGGAAGATATTTTCAAACGAAATGAGTACCTTTGTTTTTTATTTTGCATCACGACCGGCTGAATATGATAGACGTCCATACATTCGAAAATAAAACAGCGGCCTACTATACATTGGGCTGTAAACTTAATTTTGCCGAAACCTCCACACTTGGAAAAATTCTCGAAGAAAACGGTATTCGCAAAGTACGATCGGGAGAGAAAGCAGACATTTGCGTGGTCAATACTTGTTCGGTAACCGAACTGGCCGATAAAAAATGTCGTCAGACAATCCGTAAGATAGCCCGGCAACACCCCGGAGCGTTTATCGTCGTCACCGGCTGCTACGCACAACTCAAACCCGAAGAAATATCCCATATTCCCGATGTCGATTTGATCTTAGGAGCTGAACAAAAACTCGATATCCTGCAATACTTGGGAGACTTGCAGAAAAAACAAAAAGGAAATATCGTCACGACCCCTACCAAAGACATCAAAAAATTCTCTCCCTCTTGTTCCCGAGGCGACCGCACCCGATATTTTTTAAAAGTTCAAGACGGTTGCGACTACTTCTGTACCTATTGTACGATTCCGTTCGCACGGGGCAGAAGCCGAAGCGGAACCATCGAACAACTCACCGAACAAGCTCGGGAAGTAGCCCTGTCCGGAGGAAAAGAAATTGTCATTACCGGAGTCAACATAGGAGACTTCGGCAAACAAACCGGAGAAACCTTTCTCGACCTCATCGAGTCGCTCGATCAAGTAGAAGGAATCGAACACTACCGTATATCCTCGATAGAACCCAATCTACTGACCGACGACATCATTTCGTTCGTCGCCCGGTCGAACCGATTCGCCCCTCATTTCCATATACCTCTGCAATCGGGTAGCGACACCGTTTTGAAATTGATGCACCGTCACTACGACACCGATTTATTTGCCCGTAAAATCGAAACCATACGGGAAAAGATACCCGATGCATTCATCGGCGTCGATCTCATTACCGGTGTACGGGGCGAAACCGAAGAACTGTTCGAGGAAAGCCGTCGTTTCGTCGAAAGCCTCGACATTTCACAACTACACGTGTTTACTTACTCCGAAAGACCCGGAACGCAAGCGTTGAAAATCAATCCGGTCGTTCCCGTCCCCGAAAGACACGAGCGTTGCCGTCGCATGCTCGAAATCTCCGAGAAGAAATTGCACAACTTCTATTATAAATTTCAAGGGACAATGCGTCCCGTATTGTTCGAGCAACCGCGCAAAGGGGCTCCTATGCATGGATTCACCGATAACTACATACGAGTAGAAATGCCCTATCGTAAAGAGTGGGTAAATACTTGTCGCCCTGTTAAATTAGGAGAATTTAACAAGTCGGGAGATGCTCTGCTCGCAATCGAAATATAAATTCGTGATATGAAAAAAGAGACTCTTCAAAATATCGTCTATTCTCCGCTTTACCTATGGTTCAAACTGCATGCTATTTTGCCCATGCGGATACTATATATTCTATCCGATATTTTATATTTCCCTCTATATTACATCGTTCATTACAGGAGAAAATTAGTATCCGAAAATCTGCGCAAAGCGTTTCCCGATAAGACCGACAAGGAACTGAAACAACTGGAACAGAAATTTTATCACCACTTCTGCGACTATATCGTCGAAACTATAAAGCTAATGCATATCTCCGACGAGGAAATGCGTCGCCGCATGAAATTCGAACAGGTAGAAATCATAGACCGTCTCTTTGCAGAAAACCGCTCTATCATTATCCTGTTAGGGCATTTCGGTAATTGGGAATGGGTTCCGTCCGTAACGCTGTGGACTCGCACACCCGATGTCATGTTCGCACAAATATATCGCCCCTTGAAAAACAAGTGGTTCGATCGTTTTTTCCTGAAACTTCGTTCCCGATTCGGTTCCGTATGTATTGCCAAACAAGATACGTTAAGAGCCATCTTACAAATGAAACGTTCGGGCAAACCGTCCATTACAGGCTTCATGTCCGATCAAACCCCCTCACCGACAAATATACACCATTGGGCCCGATTCCTTTCGCAAGACTCTCCCGTATTGACCGGATTCGAAAAAATCGCCCGTAAAACGGATTTCGCCGTTCTTTACTTCGATGTCGAAATCGTTAAGCGCGGATACTACAAAACGACTATACGGGAAATAGCCCTGCGCCCCAACGAACTGCCCGAATTCGAAATCACCGATCGCTACACGGCCATCATGGAAAAAACGATTCTCAGGAATCCGTGGGCATGGTTGTGGACTCACAAACGTTGGAAATACAAACACGAGGATTTTCCCGGTACATGATATGAAAAAAATCGCTGTCATTATACTCAACTGGAATGGAGCGGATTTACTGCGTAAATTTCTTCCTTCGGTATGTGCCCATACCAATGCCGATATAGCCGATGTCATAGTCGTTGACAATGGTTCCGACGATAACTCGGTCGAAGTTCTCAAACAGGAATTTCCACAAGTTAAAACGCTGCTATTCCCTCAAAATTACGGATTCGCCGCAGGCTACAACAAAGCGTTGGAGATGCTGGATTACAAATACGCCGTATTGCTTAACTCCGATGTCGAAACCACTCCACACTGGCTCGAACCTCTGTTGGAATTTGCGGAGGGCAATCTCGATGTAGCGGCTTGTCAACCCAAAATCAAGTCATTAAGGAAGCGTGAAGAATTCGAATACGCAGGTGCGGCCGGCGGATTTATCGATCGTTACGGTTACCCGTTCTGCCGGGGAAGAATTTTCAATACCCTCGAAACCGACCGGGGACAATACGACGATATATGCGACATCTTCTGGGCCAGTGGTGCGGCTCTTTTCGTCCGCTCTGAAATCTATAAAAAAGTCGGAGGATTAGATCCTTCATTCTTCGCGCACATGGAAGAGATTGATCTTTGCTGGCGCATCCATCTCGCAGGATACCGCATCGCTGTCGTACCGCAAAGCACGGTCTATCACTTGGGAGGAGCATCACTCGATGCCGCCAATCCCCGGAAAACCTATCTCAACTTTCGCAATAACCTTTTAATGCTGCACAAGAACCTGCCCTGCAAAGAAGGGAAAAAGACGCTGTTTGTCCGCAGGCTTTATGACACGCTGGCTTTTGTGCGATTCGCCCTTTTAGGACAGTTTTCCCATGCCCGTGCCATACTACGCGCCCACAACGACTTTCGGCAAATGCGTAAACGATACACCGAATTTCCGAATACCGATTTGTTAAAAACATTCCCCGAATCCGGGCGCAACATAACAATAGACTATTTTCTCAAAGGGAAAAAACGATTCCGATAAAAACCGGTTCTACCGAAACATCTGAACGACACGCTTCACAGCCGCAACAAATGCTTCCGCTTCGGCTTTCGTATTATATGCGGCGAACGAGGCTCGCACTGTACCCTCGATACCGAGAGAGGTCATTAACGGTTGTGCACAATGATGCCCCGTGCGAACGGCAACACCCAGTTTATCGAGCAACATACCCATATCGTAGTGGTGTATCCCGTCCACCAAAAACGAAATAACCGAACTTTTATGTTCCGAAGTACCGAATATACGCATACCTTCTATGTCTTGCAATCGATCGGTCGTATAACGCAACAATTCGTTTTCATGAGCGGCAATAGATTCCAATCCTATATGATCGACATAATCCAAAGCCGTCGCAAAAGCGCTCGTCCCCACATAGTCCGGTGTACCGGCCTCGAACTTGAAAGGCAACTCCCCGAAAGTCGTACCCGAAAAATCGACATGAGCGATCATCTCCCCGCCTCCTTGATAAGGAGGCATGGCATCGAGCCACTTTTCTTTACCGTATAACACACCTATCCCCGTAGGTCCATATACTTTATGAGCCGAGAACACATAGAAATCGGCATCGAGCTCCTGTACATTCACCCGCAAATGAGGTACGGCTTGTGCGCCGTCCACCAAGACAGGAACCCCCTGCGCATGAGCGTAAGCGATCATTTCACGCACCGGATTAATCGTCCCCAATACATTCGAGACATGGGCGACACCGACCAAACGAGTATGCCCATTGAAAAGAGACTTATATGTATCGACGTTCAAATCTCCACGTTCGTCGATGGGAACTACCCGGAGCTTGATATTGCGCCGGCGCTGCAAAAGTTGCCACGGCACGATATTGGCATGGTGTTCCATAACGGTGAGAATAACCTCGTCGCCGTCGTGCAGGAACTCATCTCCAAAAGAAGAAGCCACCAAATTGATTGCCTCCGTTGTTCCTCTTGTAAAAATAATTTCCGAAGACGAACCGGCCCCGATGAACTGTTGCACCCGACGGCGGGCAGCTTCGTGGGCATCGGTAGCCTCTTGACTAAGCGTATGGACTCCACGATGCACATTTGCATTTACCCGATAGTAAGTATCGGCAATATGATCGACCACACACTTGGGAGTCTGAGACGTAGCGCCGTTATCCAGATAGATTAACGGTCGTCCCGAAATCTCCCGACTCAGAATAGGAAAATCTTCCCTTATTTTTTCGACATCAAACATAACGGCACTCCTTTCTCATAAATCTTAATGACACGCTTGACAACCGGAGCATTTCGCCAACTCCCCACGGAACCTTTTCTCAACCAATTGGCGTAGCCGATCTTTCAAGGCATCGAGCCGTACCAACTCGATGACATCGTTGGTAAACGCGAACATCAACAACATGCGAGCTTCGGACTCGGGAATACCGCGCGACCGCATATAAAACAAGGCATTTTGGTCGAGCTGACCGACCGTGGCTCCATGACTACACTTCACATCGTCTGCATAAATTTCGAGTTGAGGTTTCGTGTACATTTTGGCGAGCGGAGATGCACACAAATTCTTATTACTCTGATAGGCTTCGGTTTTCTGAGCCCCGTGTCGGACCAATATGCGTCCGCTGAACGAACCTCGCGCCGAATCGTTCAACACGTATTTGAACAACTCGTTACTGTGGCAATGAGGAACGGCATGATCTATATGCGTATACGTATCGACGACCTGTCCTTTATCGGCGATAGCCATACCGCAGAGAGACAATTCGGCATGCTCTCCTTCAAAAGCCGAATAGTAATTATTACGGGTTACTCCGTTATGCAATACGATACCATTGACCAATACGTTAGATCGTTCCCCCTGACGCACGAACACCGACGAAACTTTCGACGTATTCTCCGAAGACTCCTCTATATCGTAGTAGTCGAACACAGCGTCGTCGTCCACGAATATCTCGCAAACTTGCGACGACAGAAATTTAACGGTGGCCTCGTCCGAGTGATCGCACACCAGCAATTTGGCCTGCGCCCGTTTTCCTACGACAATCAACAACCGGCGATTCACCATAAAATCGACATTGCCCCGAAGGATATTTACCAACTGTATCGGTTTTTCCACGACGACTCCGTCCGGAATATACAAAAAGAAGCCGTCTTGGGCAAAAGCCGTGTTCAAGGCAACGGTCCCGTCTCGTTTCATATCGGCGACCTTTCCGTAATAACGCGATACCAAATCGGGGTATTGCAAGGACATGTCACAAAGGCTGCCCACCAAAACGCCGTCAGGGAGTTTAGATGATACCGGCTGAACCCGTTTGTAAAAAGAGTCATTGACAACGAAATAGAGCAACGTACTCAAATTAGGCACATCGCAACGAAACACTTCATAAGGATTGGTCTCTATATCTATCCGACCCAGATTCAACCCGTAATCGGGAGAATAGACCGACTCTATATCTGTCCGCCGGTGTTCCTCGTCTTTCAAAGAGGGTAATCCCCGACTCTCCAACAAAGCCACAGCCTCTTCGCGCAACCCGTTCATCACAGCCGATGAATGGTTGTTTATCAAATCTTTTTGAGACCTATATAAATCTATATATTGTTGTACTGCACCCATATCGACTTAAATTTCGCCCAACTCTTTTTTTATCCAGTCATACCCGCGCTCTTCCAATTCAAGAGCCAATTCGGGACCGCCCGATTTCACGATTCTCCCCTTATAGAGCACATGGACGAAATCGGGGGCGATATAGTCCAACAAACGTTGATAGTGTGTGATGACAATCGTCGCATTCTTCTCGGACTTCAATTTATTCACACCGCCGGCAACGATACGCAGAGCATCGATGTCCAGCCCGCTGTCGGTCTCATCGAGAATGGAAAGACGGGGTTCGAGCATAGCCATCTGGAATATCTCGTTCCGTTTCTTTTCTCCGCCCGAAAAACCCTCGTTTACCGAGCGACCGGCCAGTTTATTATCCAACTCCACAATCTCCCGCTTTTCCCGCATAAGTTTCAAGAAATCGGTAGCCGACAATGGTTCAAGGCCTCTGTACTTGCGTTGCTCGTTCACAGCCGTGCGCATAAAATTAACCATACTCACACCCGGTATCTCCACCGGATATTGAAAACTCAAAAATATACCTTCGTGAGAACGATCCTCGGGTGACAAAGCCAAAAGGTCTTTCCCATAAAACTCGACCGAGCCACGAGTCACCTCATAAGCCGGATTACCGGTCAATACGGCGGAAAGCGTACTTTTCCCCGAACCGTTAGGCCCCATAATCGCATGCACCTCGCCCGGTTTCACTTCGAGGTTTATACCTTTCAATATCTCTTTGCCATTTATGCTGGCATGTAAATCTTCAATCTTCAACATAGATATTTCGTTTTATTCTTTTCTTTATTTATTCCCTGCCGTTACCGCAACTACTTGTCCCGCCACGACATATACACCACAAGGCAAATAGTCGGTATTCAAGCCCTCAACTACATTCATTATCTTCACTATTTGTCCCGTCACTTTGTAAACAGGCAACTGCATCGACCGATCACTTTGTACGAACAAACGTCCGTTTGCAGCGTACACTCGACCCACCGAATGATCTGCCGGCGAATCCACTCCATCGACAATACGGTCGATATGCACCGGATAGCCGTCGTTTTCCCCGGGAATATATCCCCAATTCCGGCACGAAGTACCGCCTTTCGTCGCATTATTATTCAACGCTTCCAAAAAACCGCTTCCGGCAGACTGCATCTCAGCCGTACTATATGCAATGCCTTGTTCGTCGACCTCCGTACCTTCTATGACTGCATCGCCGTTATAATAACAAGAATGTACATTCGATTCACTCAACCGGCACACCTTGACACCAGCGACATCGCTGTATACATCGCCTGTCGAATAACTATTCCACAATAACTTATAAGCCTTTCCAACCAAGCCTCCGACGCTTCCCTGTGAAGAACCTTCCACATCTATATGTGCGTCGATTAAAGAGATATTTCCTCGATTATAGCTATTGTACACCGGTTCTTCACAATATCCGACCAGTCCACCCGCATAAATAGCATTCCAACGGGACGAAGAGCGGGAAGCCGAACTTTCGATTTTCAAACCTCCACGATTCCAACAATCTACAACCGGGCACCCGGTATTCTGACCCATCACTCCCCCGACCGACAACATCGAACCATTCGATTTAACCTCGATCTCACCTTCGTTGCCACAAGTGTACAACGAATCGGTTTGCGAACTATTATAAAAGGAATAAGAGCAAACGCCTCCTACCTGTACTTCAAAACCATCGCTTTCACAAATCACGGAGTCCCTATTGAAACTGTGCGTTATACCCATGCTCGCCGAGGAAACCCCGCCGACATAAGCACTCCCTTCATGGACATTCACCTTAACGACCGAATGGTTCTCGCAACTATCCACCCGGAATGAATAATTACTTGAAATTCCGCCCACCGACACACTTCCCGAAGTATTGCCCGATACGAAAATATTTCCCCGGTTCGTACAAGAGACAATACGATTCTCTTTACCATAAACCGGTCCGCATCTACCCACAAGACCCGACACCCTTATGTCGGCCATATCGCTGTGAACATCTACGGTCATATGCCCCTCATTGGAACAGCCGATGAGTTTCACACCATCGGCATGAGCCACAATTCCACTCACCGAGCAAAAGGTCTCATGGGTATCGCTACCCCATATTACAGAAGTAACCACGACATCGGCTCGATTGACACAACGAACAAAACACGACTCATAACCCGATGCCGCTATCGCACCCAACTCCAAATCCAAGTCCCCGAAAGAAAAAGAATACATTTCAGACACTTCTACCCGGCAAGTCTCATCTAATGTCAAATCCCTTATCTCGGCATCTCGAACCATACCGAACAAACCGGCCGAAATACGCTTATGGTCATCGCCATATCCTCCGACATCTTCTACCGGTATCACCGTCAAACCGCTAATCGTATGTCCGTTACCATCGAATACACCACTAAAATAGACACCGAACTTCCCGTCAGAAGGTGTTATCCATTTATGTGCCGACATATCTATATCGGCCGTCAACCGAACGGTTTTATCCGGATAATTCCACGACCATCTATTCATGGCCGCCCCCCAAGCAGCGAACTCCTCGGGCGTGGAAATAATCATCACATCGTTATCGAAATTCTTGTCAAGCCATTCTTCATCGTAATTCCCTTCATCGAACCACGAGTCCTCTTGCGCCGAAACAGGAAAAACCTCCACAGCCAAAACACTCAATAACACAATGAGAAAAAAACGATACGCAATCCTTTTCATATCACTCTACTATTTTCCTTAACCTACCGAACCTTCCAACGAGATCTGCAATAGTTTTTGCGCTTCAACGGCAAACTCCATAGGCAGTTTATTCATTACCTCTTTGGCATATCCGTTCACGATAAGACCTACGGCATCCTCGGTAGGGATTCCACGCTGGTTACAATAGAATATTTGGTCTTCGTTGATTTTCGAAGTAGTCGCTTCATGCTCTACCACGGCCGAATCATTCAGAATCTCCATATACGGGAAAGTATGTGCCCCGCAATCGGAACTCAACAACAAGCTGTCACACTGGGTAAAGTTCCTTGCATTCTCGGCACTCGGCAACACTTTCACGAGTCCTCGATAGCTATTCTGGCTACGACCCGCCGAAATACCCTTCGATACGATCGTACTACGGGTATTCTTCCCGATATGTATCATCTTCGTTCCTGTGTCGGCTTGCTGATAGTTATTGGTAACAGCCACCGAATAAAACTCCCCGACCGAATGATCGCCCGCCAGCACACAACTGGGATATTTCCAAGTAATGGCCGACCCCGTCTCCACCTGCGTCCAAGAGAGCTTAGAGTGATCGCCTTTGCACATGCCTCGCTTCGTCACGAAATTATAGATACCGCCTTTCCCGTCCTTATCGCCCGGATACCAATTCTGCACGGTCGAATATTTCACTTCGGCACGATCATGCACTACAATTTCCACGATAGCTGCGTGCAATTGATTCTCATCACGCATAGGAGCCGTACAACCTTCGAGATAGCTCACATAGCTGTCGTCATCGGCAACAATCAATGTTCGTTCGAACTGTCCCGTATTAGCGGCGTTGATACGGAAATAGGTAGATAATTCCATAGGACACCGGACTCCTTTGGGAATATAAACGAACGAGCCGTCACTGAATACGGCCGAGTTAAGCGCTGCAAAAAAATTGTCCCGATACGAAACGACCGAGCCTAAATAACGTTTCACCAAATCGGGATAATCTTTCACCGCCTCGCTGAACGAGCAGAAAATCACACCCAATTCGGCCAGTTTTTCCCGGAAAGTCGTCCGTACCGACACACTATCCATCACCGCATCGACCGCTATACCCGACAGTTTCATCTGTTCTTCGAGCGAAATTCCCAGCTTGTCGAATGTCTTGCGTAGCTCAGGGTCCACTTCATCGAGGCTTTTCGGAGCCTCTTTGGTCTTGGGAGCAGCATAATAACTGATAGCCTGATAATCTATATCGGGAATATTCAAATGAGCCCAATGCGGCATTTCGAGCGTTTTCCAGTAAGCGTATGCTTTCAGACGGAATTCAAGTAACCATTCCGGCTCCTTTTTCTTCTCCGAAATATGGCGGATAATATCCTCGTTCAATCCGGTAGGAATAATATCTGTCTCTATATCGGTTACAAATCCGTATTTATAATCGTTAGTAGTAACGTCGTTTAATATTTCATTCGAATTATCCTGTTTCATTTTTAATCTGCTTTACAATTTTCACAACAGAGATACGGCTCGTTGCATATCGAATAAGGTATAAACAATCCCCTCGTCGGTTTGGTTTCCGAAACGAACTGCTCTTGTGCCATCGAAAAGAGCAACGGAGCTACACGCAATGTATATCCATAGAACTGTGACGAAGCCGTCTCTTTTTCCGGAATCAGTTTACCCTTAGGATCAATAATATGAACGAGATTAAGCACTATACTCAATATGACCAAATATTTGACGGCGCCGAACAAAGCCCCGGCCAATCTATCGAGCCACCCCAATGCCACATGATGCGTAATGTGATGTATCAGCCTCATCAGTTGAACGCATATAATGTAAACGATAAGGAACAATAACGAATATGCGATAACCCGGCTTACACCCTCAGGCAAATCGAACATCTCCCTCAATAATGCAGAGAACGAACCTCCGAAAAACCGGGCGACGACCATACCTGCGATAAACCCGCCCAACGAACCTACCTGACGGATAACCCCTTTGATGAGTCCGTACAGAAAACCTATAACGGCGATCAATAGGATAGTAAAATCAACATAATTCATCTTTCACACTCCCGATTCTTAACCCTGCAAAATTACTTTTTTATTTTGAATACTCCGTATTTCCGTCTTATTATCCGTCAAAGGCGATAACAAAGGCTGCCCCGTACCTACGAGGCAGCCTCTCTATTCCCGAAAAACGTTTCTTTCTTAAAGCGTCTTTTTCACTTCTACCTCCTCATAAGCCTCTACGAGATCGCCTATCTTAACATCGTTGTAGTTCGTGATGTTCAATCCGCATTCAAATCCCGTAGTCACCTCTTTAACATCGTCTTTGAAGCGTTTCAGAGAACCTAAATCTCCGCTATAAATCACGATACCGTCTCGTATCAAACGTATCTTGCTCGACCGTTTCAGCTTACCTTCCTTCACGATACAGCCGGCAACCGTACCGACTTTCGTGATATGATAAGTTTCCAAAACCTCGGCCGTACCCAATATCTCCTCTTTGATTTCGGGAGACAACATTCCTTCCATAGCCGATTTCACCTCCTCGATAGCATCGTAGATGATCGAATAGAGACGTATATCGACTCCTTCTTTCTCGGCCAATCGGCGAGCAGCCACGGAGGGTCTCACTTGGAATCCGATGATAATAGCATTGGATGCGGCGGCCAACGTAATATCCGATTCGGATATTTGTCCTACGGCCTTATGCAATACATTGATTTGTATTTCGGGGGTGGATAGTTTGATAAGCGAATCGCTCAAAGCCTCCACCGATCCGTCCACATCACCCTTCACAACCAAATTCAACTCTTGGAAATTGCCGACAGCTATACGACGACCTATATCGTCGAGGGTCAATAACTTGTGAGTACGCAAGCCCAATTCGCGTTGCAATTGTTCGCGTTTATTGGCAATCTCGCGTGCCTCTTGCTCCGTATCCATCACATGGAACACATCACCGGCCTGAGGAGCACCGTTCAAACCAAGAATTTGAACGGGAGCCGACGGACCGGCAACTTCGATACGGGCATTTCTTTCGTTGAACATAGCTTTTACCTTTCCGTGATTGGTTCCCGCCAACACGACATCGCCTTTATGCAAAGTCCCGTTTTGCACCAATACGGTAGCAACATATCCACGCCCTTTATCCAATGTGGACTCGATAATCGAACCGGTAGCCCTCCGGTTGGGATTCGCTTTTAAGTCGAGCAATTCGGCCTCCAACAAAACCTTTTCCATCAATTCATGTACTCCGGTTCCTTTTTTAGCCGAAATCTCCTGCGACTGATATTTACCGCCCCAATCTTCTACGAGGTAGTTCATATTAGCCAACTCCTCTTTAATCTTGTCAGGATTGGCATTCGGCTTATCGATCTTATTGATAGCGAACACAATGGGAACACCGGCTGCCGAAGCATGATTGATGGCCTCCACAGTTTGGGGCATTACATTGTCGTCGGCAGCGACGATAATAATGGCGATATCGGTCATTTGAGCTCCGCGGGCACGCATAGCCGTAAATGCCTCGTGACCCGGAGTATCGAGGAAAGTGATACGACGTCCATCTTCCAATTTCACATTATATGCACCGATATGCTGAGTGATACCTCCGGCTTCCCCGGCAATCACATTCGAATTGCGAATATAGTCGAGCAATGAAGTTTTACCATGATCCACGTGTCCCATCACGGTCACGACAGGAGGACGAGATGTCAAATCTTCTTCCCTATCCTCTTCTTCATGAATAGCCTCGACCACCTCGGCGCTTACATATTCGGTCTTAAAACCGAATTCTTCCGCAACGATATTGATCGTCTCGGCATCGAGACGCTGATTGATCGACACCATCATGCCGATACTCATACAGGTAGCGATAACCTCGTTCACCTGAACATTCATCATCGAAGCCAAATCGTTTGCCGTAACAAACTCCGTCAGCTTCAACACTTTACTTTCAGCTTCCTCCATTTCGGCGAGTTCACGTTCGCGATTCGAGAAAGCCTCGCGTTTTTCCTTACGCCATTTAGCCGATTTCTTCTGTCCTTTTGTATTATTGGTGAGGCGAGCCAATGTCTCTTTTATCTGCTTTTGTACATCTTCCTCGCTCACCTCGGCCTTTATAGGACGTTGTTTTTGTTTATTCGGTCTATTTCCTCCGTTATTTTTGCCATTTCCTCCACGGGAGGGTTGTCCACCCATCGATGAAATGCTTTTCGATATATCTACCTTTTCTTTACTGATTCGTTGACGCTTCCTACGTTCACCACCTTGCTGATTAGCATCGTCACCACCGGCAGCCTTGTGTGATTCTTGTCTCTGTTTCTCTTTACTCTCCCGCTCTTTACGTTTTTCCTCTTTCGTCTTTTTCTTCGGACGAGTCTGTTGATTCAACGCATCGAGATCTATTTTACCGACGACATTGATATTCGAGGTAAACGCCGGACGATTAATGGTAAACACCTCGTCTTCATGGGATTCCTCGACTTCCTTTTCTTCTTTAACCTCTTGCTCGACAACCGCCTCTTTTACTTTCGGTTCAACTATTTGAGGTTCTGGGTTCGATTGAGAGACAACCTCTTGTTTAGGTTCGGCGACCGGCTTATTCTCTTCTTCGGCAGGCTTCACTTCTTCACGGGCCGACACCGCCGGCTCTGGTTTTTCCTCTTTCGTTTTCACTTCGACCTTGTTCTCCTCCGATTTAACCGGCTCTTTTTTCTCTACCGGACTTTCCTTTTTATGTTCGGACGACTTCGGACGATTCAACGCGTCGAGATCTATTTGACCGACCACTTTCGGGCGTTGTGTCTCGGGAATAATTGTTTTCAGCTCCTTCGGTTCTTCCTTTATTGCCGATGAAGAATTCCCCTCCTCCGATTCGGTAGCCGATGTCGCCTTGCTCTTTTCCTTATGACGTTCAAGACTAATGCTCTCCGATTCGAGTTTCAAATTTTTGTCCTTACTGAACTCCTTGACAAGCAGTGCATACTGTTCGTCGGTTATCTTGGTGTTAGGGTTAGCTTCAACCGTAAAACCTTTCTTTTGAAGAAATTCGACCGCCGTCTGAATTCCTACATTCAAGTCTCTTGCTACTTTATTTAACCTTATCGACATACTCAGTTTTAGTTTATAAATAATGGAAGAATTAAAGATGCCTCCGACAAAGGCACAAAGACCGCATTGTATCGGTCCCGAAAACGGATTACTCTTCAAACTCCGCTTTCAAAATAGCGAGAACTTCGTCCACGGTGTTCTCTTCGAGGTCGGCTTTCTCGATCAATGTTTCACGAGGCAACGCAAGCACACTCTTCGCAGTAGCGCATCCGATACCTTTCAAGGCCTCAATCACCCAGTCGTCGATTTCGTCGCTGAATTCGTCGAGGTAAATGTCCTCCTCTTCTTCCTCGTCTATATCTCTGTAAACATCGATATTGTAACCCGTAAGCATGCAAGCCAACTTAATATTCAAGCCGCCTTTACCGATAGCCAACGAGACCTCCTCAGGTTTAAGAAATACCTCTGCTTTCTTCTCCTCTTCATTCAACCGAATCGAAGAAATCTTGGCCGGACTCAAAGCGCGTTGTATAAACAGTGATGGATTGGCCGTGTAATTAATGACATCGATATTTTCATTGCGCAATTCCCGGACAATACCATGTATACGCGAACCTTTCACACCCACGCAAGCTCCTACCGGATCGATACGATCGTCATACGATTCAACGGCAATTTTAGCACGCTCTCCCGGAATACGGGCAATCGCTCTTATCAAAATCAAACCGTCGTGAATTTCGGGCACTTCGAGCTCGAAAAGACGGCGAAGAAATTCATTGGACGTGCGGGATACCAAAATTTTAGGGTTGTTGTTCTTGTTATCGACTTCCAACACGACAGCCCGCACGGTCTCACCCTTCCGGTAAAAATCCGAAGGTATCTGTTCGGCTTTCGGCAACAGCAACTCATTACCGTCGTCATCGATCAACAACATCTCCTTTTTCCAAATCTGGTAAACTTCGGCACTTACCAATTCGCCTATTTTATCTTTATATCTATTGTATATGGCATCTTTTTGCAAATCGAGAATCTTCGAAGCCAGGTTTGGCGCAAGTTCAAAATAGCTCGACGACCGAATTTCTCGAAATGCACCTCGTCGGTCATCTCCTCGCCGACCTCGAAATCGGGGTCGGTTTTCCGAGCTTCCGACAAAGAAACCTGCAAATTACTGTCGGTCACCGCTCCGTCTTCCACAATCTCACGGTTACGCCATATTTCGAAATCCCCCTTCGTCGGATTCACGATTACATCGAAGTTTTCATCGGTCCCGAACATCTTTGCCAATACGTTGCGGAAAGATTCTTCCAGCACACTAATCATCGTAGTTATTTCGATGTTCTTCAACTCTTTGAACTCTGCAAAGGTATCGACCATGCTAACGGGTTCCTCTTTTTTTGCCATATTATTTAAATCTGATTAGATATTTTGTATATTTTACTTCATCATATCCAAAAGCGAGGTCTTCCTCGACCTCCACTTTTCGTTTACTGGTTTCGCTCTTTACTTTCTTGGTTATCGTCACGACAAATTTCTCCGAATCGGCACTTTTCAATATCCCCGAAAGTTTCATGCCGTTTTTGGTCAACAATTCCACTTCCTTGCCTATATTTTTCTTGTACTGCCCGAGGACTTTGAACGGAGAGGTAATCCCTGCCGACCCAACCTCCAATTCATAATCTTCGACATCTCGGTCGAGCTTCGATTCCAAAAAACGATGTAACGCCACGCAGCGATCTATATCCACACCCTCCTCGTTGTCTATTTCCACGACAATCACATTATCGGGTTTTACTTGTACATCGACTACGAAACAGTCGCTTCCGGTCAACCCTTCTTCAACAAATGCCTCTATTTCTTTTTTATCTATCATAACGACTCTATGCAAAGAAAAAAACGAGGGGACATCATTGCCCCCTCTTCCATTCCAACCGCCACAAAGATAGCACAATATTATATAATACGCAACTCCACAGATTCCCTACGAACCAAAATAGGATAATTCGCACCTAAAATTTAAATATTTTTCAACAAATATATTCTTATTTAATATAATAAAAATACAAAAGAACGCAATTGTTTCCGCAACAAAAGTTCTCTGCCCCCACAATAACGATTACACAAAGCATGAAACAATGGACTGTGATCCATATATTTTAGATGAGCGAGCTCATGGCAAATAACATAATCAATCAACTCTTCGGGTAGGTACATCAAATAAAACGACAACTGTATCTCTCCCCGACGGGTACAATGCCCCAACTTTCGCCGCCCGCGACCTATCGTCACCGAAACCACTGGCAACCCCAATCTCAACGAGATTTGATTCAGCCTCCGAGGTAAAACCTCTTGCGCTCTTCTGTAAACGAAACGCCCCACTCCCCGCGACAACGTTTTCCGTACATTCGTCTCATTCAAATCGATTCCCGGAGGACAAAACACCTGTAAACAATCACCCTCATACCGAAATAAAAACTTATTCGACACACCCGGCAATAAACATATATCTCCTCCATAGCAAGGAATACTATCGCCCGTAGACAAAACTCGATTTTTCCGTATCGTCACGCTTCGAGACACCAACACCTTCAGTTTTTCACGGTTATCGTCCACTGCCGATTTCACCCGGTTTACAGCATATCCTTCCGGGCAAGTAATCTGCAAACCATTATCCTTTACTCTAAATATCAAACGGCACGCCCGACTATCCGAACGAATATAAATCTCCCCGAATTCCTCGTCTCGATAAACAAACATCTACTTTCTCCTTTTCCATTTGCGAAGATAATGGAATTGGAACACATGAACAAAATCGAACAAAAATGACTCGATCGATAATTAGTCGGGATATCGGCTTAATAGAAAATCAGAGGTGATTCTCTTTTAACTTCTCTCTTGTATTCACAGACAGATATGAAAAGGAATATTCGAAGCGGCATTATAGTCCTCTTCCCTTCCGCGTTTCGTAGCCTTACGGGGTGTTTTGCAACGACAAAAATCGAAGCAGGGAAGAAAGCGAAATTCATACCAATCTCTCCCACTGTGTTACGCAGAGATATAGCGGGAGTGCTCGAAAAGCGGAAGAGCTAAATCAAGAAAAACACAAAAAGGTGTTAACGACAGAATACTATTAACCTCCTGCCCTGCGCACGCATATGCGACACCGGGGAGAAGTGTAAAATCTATCCTTATACCAAAAAAGAGAATATTCCTTTAACCACCCCACCTATACCCTGTGGCATTGCAAAGCACTCACTCCTCCACTGTGTTTTGTAACGCAAAATATAGGGGAGGTGACACGAAGTGACGGAGGGGTTAAATAAGAAGCTGTTTTAATTTATTGAGAAATAATATTATCATTGCAGGCAGGTATGTTTTCCGGCCATATTGAGCCCCTGTCTCGCATCTCGGACTCCAAGATGCTGCAACATAGGTCTCAATCTGCCTCGGAATAAATTTAAAACAGCTTCTAAATATCCACAACAGAGGAAACGGATCAAGGTATCGACACTCTCCCTCTGCTCATCGTAGATGAGATAGGGGGAGTGCCCGCAGGGCGAGGGGGTTAAA
>OJQC01000202.1_pt1 | contig 19289 bp, 7 predicted proteins | sample 1598721 | NCBI WGS metagenome assembly OJQC01 (sample SAMN03922502, study PRJEB24848) | human gut metagenome | isolation source: stool sample | host: Homo sapiens | place: Germany | collected 2011-11
GACCTCGCCCATAATATCGCCGGTGTTGTCGGCGGGAACGTGGGCTTTCAATGCGCCGATGGGCTCAAGCAGGACGGGGCCGGCCTCGGGGATGGCGGCCTTATACGCGAGTTTGGCGGCCATAATGAACGCCATTTCGCTGGAATCAACAGGGTGGTAGCTGCCGTCCAGCAGCGTGGCCTTCATGCCGACCATCGGGTAACCGGCCAGCACGCCGTGCTCGGCGGCCTGACGGACGCCCTTCTCGACTGCCGGGAAGAAGTTCTTCGGCACGCTGCCGCCGAACACGTTCTCGGCAAACTCGATGCCCTCGCCCTCGATGGGCTCGAACTGGATCCAGACGTCGCCGAACTGGCCGTGGCCGCCGGTCTGCTTCTTGTGGCGGCCCTGGGCCTTGCAGCTCTTGCGGATGGACTCACGGTACGGCACGCGCGGATTCTCGAGCGTGATCTCGACGCCGAACTTATTCTTCAGCTTGGCCAGCGCGACCTCCAGATGCTGGGTGCCCAGACCGCTGATGATCTGCTGCTTCGTCTCGGGGTCGACCACGAACCGGATGGCGGGGTCCTCCTCGATCAGGCGGGCCAGCGCGCTGCCGACCTTACCCTCGTCACCCTTCTTGGCGACCTTGACGGCCATGCGGTAGCTGCTGATGGGGTACACGGGTGCGGGCAGCGCCACGACACGGGCGGGGTCACACAGGGTATCGCCGGTCTTGGCGGTGGCCAGCTTGGCAACTGCGCCGATGTCACCGGCGGCGATTTCGGGCGTGTCGGTCTGCTTTTTGCCGCAGACGGTCAGCGTCTTGCCCAGGCGCTCCGGCTGGCCGGTGCGGGCGTTGACGGCGTTGCTCGTCGCGGTCAGCCTGCCGGACAGCACCTTAATAAAGCTCAGCTTGCCGACAAACGGGTCGGCCACAGTCTTAAAGACGTAGGCGCACAGCGGGGCGGCGGGGTCGGCGGTGATTTCCACCGGCTCGCCGCCAGACTCGCCCACGGCGGACGCGGTGTCCGCGCCGGGCAGCAGCACGTTCATGTTGTAGAGCAGCATATCCAGCGCCTGCGCGTTGACGGCAGAGCCGCAGAACACGGGCGTGATCTGGCCGCTGCGCACGCCGGAGGCCATGCCCTGGACGATTTCCTCTGTGGTGAAAGCCTCACCCTCGAAGAACTTCTCCATCAAAGCCTCGTCGGTCTCGGCGATGGCCTCGCTCATGGCCTGGATCAGGCCCTCAAAGCGGTGGCCGATGTCGGGCAGGTCGATCTGGACCTGCTTGCCGCCTTCGTATTTGAAGGCCTTCTGGCTGAACAGGTTGATGTAGGCGACGGTGCCGTCATCCAGACGGACGGGCACGACGCAGGGGCAGACACTGGGGCCGAACTTGATCTTCATCTGCTCCAGGATCTTAAAGTAGTCGGCGTTTTCCAAATCAGCCTTGGTGACAAAGATCATCCGCGCCTTGTTGTTTTTCAGCGCCAGCTGGTACGCCTTCTCGGCACCGACGGTCACGCCGGAACGCCCGGACACACAGATCAGCACGCTCTCGGCGGCCATGATGCCCTCGGCAGCGCCGGTCTCAAAATCAAACAGACCCGGTGCGTCGATCAGGTTGTACTTGATGCCCTCGTACTCGACGGGGACAACGCTCGAGTTGAGCGATGCCTTGCGGCGGATCTCCTCGGGGTCAAAGTCGCTGGCGGTGGTGCCGTCCTCGACGCGGCCCATACGCTCGGTCGCGCCGCTCATGTACAGCAGCGCCTCGGTCAGCGTCGTTTTGCCGCAGCCGGCGTGGCCGGCCACCAGAATGTTGCGGATGTCTTTGCTTGCGTAGCCCATGGATCGTCAAACCTCTTTTCGCGCCGGGGCTGCTTCCGGCAGCCCTGCGGCGTAGAATTTCATTGCGGCGCAGTGATTTTTGAACACTCCCGCCCGTTTGATACTACTTTACCACATTGTTGTGGAAATTTAAACAGTTTTTTCGGATTTTTTGTAAAAATTTTTAGGCAAAAGATTGTGGAAAGTGTAAAAAACAGACCCTTGCCTCCCTCTGCGAGGGAGGTGGCCCCGCAGGGCCGGAGGGAGAGAACCTTTCCATAGCCCAAAATATGTCGGATTATCGCAAGGTTCTCTCCCCCACCGCCTGCGGGCGGAGCCCCCTCGCAGAGGGGGCCAGGGTAATGAAAAAGCCGCACAGCTTTCACTGTACGGCTTAACGGCTCACTTATTTTTCCTTCTTCGCCGTCTTTTTGCGGCGGCGGACGCGCCCGCTGTCGGCCTTGGCCTCGGGAACATAGAGGCTATAGCTCAACAGGTAGCGGCCATGGGCAGGGATGCGGTAGAACGCGGCCTTGATGCGCTCCAGCGGGCCGGTGCCGCTCTCGGCGGTGCTGCCGCTCAGCATAACAACATACTGCATATCGGTGTAGCGGGCGGCCACATCGCACTGGCGCAGATTCGTGTGGATCAGATCGCCCAGCTGCTCCACCATCAGAGCGGTCTCGGCAGCATCGGTGTTCTGGCTGGGAGCCACGGTCAGGATCGCCAGGAATACCTGCAGACCGTAGCGGACCTGCACGCCGCGCTGTACGCGGTAAATTTCCTTGAACGTCTCAAAGTCGCAGATGCAGGCCCCCGTGTCCTCGGTATCCGGCAGAGCAGAGATCAGCTTGGAGACCTCGCCCTCCATATTGCGGTCTGCCTGGCGCATCTGGCGGTAGGCAGAGCCTGCGCGGCCCGGCTCAATGGCATGATGCAGGCAGCCCATGGCGCTGCCGCGGCGTGCCAGATCCTCCGCCTCCTCGTGGCGGCCCAGCGTCTCCAGCGCGACGATCTTTTCCAGATAAAGGCGCTCCTCGTAGGGGTCCAGCTCCAGCGCGCGGGTACACAGCGTAACGATGCGGGTGCTCTCGCCCCATTTTTTGCAGAGCTCCAGCAGGTTTAAAATGGCTGTGCGGTACTGCCCGTGCAGACGCACGCTGACGCTTTCGACCCACGGCTCGGACGCAGACTGCGGCAGCAGGCGTCCGTCATACAGGTTGACGATCTGTTCATAAATGCGGCTGCGCTTCTCGGCGTCGCCCTCCTTGCGGGCCAGCTCCGACAGGTCGTTGACCTCAAACACATCCACGCTGCAGTCCAGATGGGGGTTCCACTGGTAGTAGCCGCGGCTGGTCACGATGCAGTCCTTCATCTCATCCAGACCCTCCGCGTCGATCATAAGGCGGAAGCGATGCAAGATGGCGCGCAGGGCCATGTCCGGGTTGGTGGACCGCTCCCCTGCCCACAGGGTATCGGTCAGTACCTTGTGGGAGACGCGCTCCCCGCGCCGCAAAACGAGATACTGCACCAGCGCCGTTGCCTTGCGGGACTGCGCCAGCTGTGCCAGCACGGGCTTGCCGTTCACACGGATCTCAAAGCCGCCCAGCATTTTGATTTCAATTGTTGCCATCCTAGTCATCCTCTCTGCTCTGCTGCCCATGACGTTCCTGCATTTTTGTCCGGCACACAGGTATTCATGTTTTAAAGTATAACGAGCCCATTTGAATTTGTCCAGTACATCCGCCGGGATTGTAATAAACTTTTCAAAAATCGTCCCGGAGGGCACCGCTCACGACTCCGACGATGCCTTGCCGTCCCAGGTGCCTGGTTCATACAGGATGACCGGCTCACCGGGCAACTGCACAATGGCTTTTTGAGTGCACAGCGGCACGATCTGGTTGTTGGCGTCCCGCTTGGCCACAGTCAGCACCACCGTCATAGCCGTAATGCGCGGGGTCTTGGTTTCGTCGCCGTCCTGCGTCCAGCTGCGGGCGTAGAAATGCAGTTCGCTGATGAACAGCCCCATATAGGCATCCCGGGGATAGGCCGTTGTGTAGCCGTAGGCAACGTAGGGCAGCGTGCCCGTCACGTTGCCATCCGCGTCCTTGTTCTCTTTTGTGTGCTGCGGGTTGCCGTAGTGCCCGGCGCCATTCAGTTCATCGCGGTAAAAGCGCATGTGCAGGTAGCCGTTCAGCGCATTGGCCTGTTCCGCTGTCAGCAGTGCCGTGCCGTCTGTCTTTGTCAGCATCGGCACACAGTCCTTGTCGATCAGCTCAATGTGGTTGGGGTAGACGCTGAATTCCAGTGCCGTGCCTTTGCTGTAGTCGTTACCCTTGGACGCAAAAACGCTGTCCAAATTATTAAGGTCCGTCGCGCCGTCGGTGAAGCGGATATAGCCGTTCGCCTCGAGCACCTCGCCGCGGATCGTCTCAATGAGCGCATCGGCCAGGTTCTGGGCGCGCGTCTGCTGCTGGATGTCCATGTACGCCTGCGCACTGGGCTGTATCAGCGTGACCGCCGCCAGCGTAAAGATTGCCAGCAGCACCATGCAGACGATCAGCTCCACCAGCGTTGTGCCGTTCTGGTTTTTCAAACGCTGCTTCATGGGTTGGTCGTCCCTTCTGCCGTGCTCTTGCTGTAGCGGTAAAACTTGTGCTGTTCCGTCGTTTCTTGGCCGTTTTCCGTAACTTTTGCGCTTGTCTCCACGCTGTCCAGCTCGACGCCTTCCACCGTAAATTCACCGTAATCGCCAAAGGAGAACTCCAGCCCCTCCTGCTCCTTCTTCCAGTCGGGGGCCGCGTCCCTGGCCGGGTACAGCCCGGCACAGAAGGCATAGGCTGTCTCCCGCAGCGACTCGGCCTTTTGGGACATGGCGCGGGCGTACCGCAGCGAAACGACGAACATCGACGTAAAAATCATCAGCAGCAGGAACGACACAAGCACTTCCACAATGGTCTCGCCGCGCTGATTTTGTAAAGTATGTTTCATAGCGGGTCACTCCTGTGTTGTGCCGGTGCTCTGTTTGGCACCGCGGGTGTAGGTGATGGAATCGGGCTGCTGGCTGGTGTCGCAATGGAACGTCAGGCGGTTGCTGCCAATGTTGTCGGCAGTAATGGGCTGTTCACCACTGCCGGGGGCGTAGAACGTCAGGTCGCTAATACGGTAATACTTTGTTGTACTGTCGTTTATTGTGTAATACACCTTGGGGAATGTATTGTTTTTTGCCTGGCTGCCGTCGCTGTCGTACTTCACTGTGCGGTCATAGGTCCGCGTGAAGGCAAAGCTCTCGCCGTTTTTCGTGACTGTCACCGTAATGTCCAGCTGTAAATCGACGATTGCCATGCCCTTGCGGTCTTCGCCCTCCAATGTGTCGAGCAGGTTGCGCAGGTCTGTGACACTGGTGCTGTTCGCCGTCTGGTTCAGCTTGTCGGCACCGTCGCCCGGGCGGCGGCGCAGTGTTACCGTGATGGCCTCGGCCCCGCCATCAGGCTGGCTGCCTTTCGGTTTCCAGGCGAACTCCTTGGGCTGGGATTCCAAATCATAGATGTCCTTGCCGTAGCTTTGGGAGAACATGAACTGCTCATTGACGAACTTGGCAAAGCTGCTGTCCTTCTTGTTCAGCTCCCCTTCCAGCACGTCGGAAAAGCTGGTTGCCAGCTGGTAGGCTTCCTGTTCCAGCAGCTGGCGGTTGGCATTGGCCGTCAGCACGGAGGCCGCATAGACCAGCGCTGCCGACAGCGCCACAAACAGCGCGCCGATGCAGAGGACCAGTATCATCGAAAGTCCCTGCTCCCCGCGCAGAATGCTGCGTGCCCTGCGGTGCATAATGCCACCTTCTTTCCTGAAATAAAATTACGATGCGTCGCTTGTTTTCGTCCGCTCCGGGGGCGCGGTTTCCGCCGCGTCCGTCTCATCCGGGGCAGCGGCGGTCTCCGGGGTCGCCATGGGCAGTGCCGCACGGGCCCGCATCAGGACCGGGGGCACGCTTGCGGGGGCGCTTTCCGCCGCCGTGCTTTCTGCAGTCTCGGCGGGCGCGACGCTCTCCGCGGAGTCCATACTCTGGGCATCCTCCGCCGCATCGGCGGTGTTCGTCTCATTGACGGGGACCTTGACCGTGCCGGATTCGACGGTCTTACCGTTGTTATCCGAGTGCGCCAGCGTCTGCAGCATCACACTTGCGGTGAACTTTTGCAGAGCGAGCGAGTCGTCCTGCACCTTTTCCTGCAGCTCGGGCAGGGTGATGCGGTAAACAGGCTCGGCGCCGTCCTCCTGCACCAGCTCCAGCATGGGAACCGTCTGTGCCTTGTAGTACAGCGTACCGCCCTCTATTTCCACCGTGCCGGTGACGTCATAGGGCTTCTGTTCCCAGTCGGTCAGGTTGTTATCTTTGTCGTAGACAGGCTCAACGCTCAGGTCGTACCAGGTGCGGGTCTTGTTGGTCTCCGCGTCCACAACGGTGGTCTGCTTCGCAATCTCTGTCGTTTTGTCGTTATAGGTCTTGGTAACGGTTTTGATTTCCCCGCGCTTATGCGTGGTGCCGTCTGTGTCCGTCTCGTCCCTGTCGTAGGTCGTCACCGTAATGCTGTAAGGCTGTTTCTTCGTACTATCCAGCGGCGTGACGGTAAAGGTATAGCTGTCTGTCAGGTTGCGCACCGTGCCGTCGGCCTGGGTGTACTTGTTCACCGCGGTCCACTCCACCGTAAAGCGGCGCAGCTCCAGCGTGGCCTTACCGCGCTCGACGGCAAACTCGGGGTCGTTGTACAGGTTGACCTCCTGCGCGTAAACGGCATTGCCAAGTGCGCGTTCCGGTTCGTCCACGGGGACGTCCAGCGTGATGGCCGGCAGCTGTGCCTTTGCGGCATCCTGCAGGATGTAGAACCAGTTCGACGCTGTCGTGCCGTCGGTGGGCATAACGCGCACCGCGGGCAGCAGGTATTGTTTTGCATGGTCGGGCGTCAGCGTAAAGCCGTTGCCGTCGGGCACAAAGGTATAGCTGGCGGTTTTGTCGTTGACGCTGGCGCTCCCGCCCACCGTGCGGTTGTCTTTCGGGATGACCAGCTCGGCGTCGCGGTTGTCCAGCATCTCGTCCAGTTTTTTGGTCAACTCCTGCTGGGCCTCGTACTTGGCCTGCCCGGTGGTGGTATTCTGCCATGTCCTGGCCAAATCGGCAATTGTATTGTAATTGTCCTTGTTGCTGAAGATATAACCGGTAAAGTAGACATTGCCCTGTGCGGCTTCCGCCAGCGTCATGTTGAGCTTGAGGTCGTTCAGGAACGTCTCCTGATTCGGGCTGTTGTTGTCAAAAGCGACGTTTTCAACCACAGGCGCAGCGGCGCGGCGGACGATGGTCTCGGACTGGCTCAACGCGCCGTCCGGGCCGTCAAAGCAGCTGTCGTCCTTGCAGTGGGCAACAACGCGGAAGCGCAATGTCTTGCCCTGATACTGCTCCAGATCCAGCGTCAGGCTGCCGACGTTGCCCGTGGTGGGCAGCGTCAGCACAGGTTTGCCGCCGTCATCGACGACGCACAGTTCATAGTGGTCAATGCGCGCGTCGTCGGACGGCGACCATCTGACCGTGTAGAGCAGGGCATCCGCGTTGTCGGTCTCGCCGTTGACGCGGGTGATGGAGCTCGGCGCGCTGATGCCGGGCAGGCGCTGCTTAACGCTGTAATCCGCCACAGCGGACGCGCCGATTTCATCGGTGCCGGCTGCCGCCACACGGGTGACCTCGAGCCGGACCTTGTCATAGCGCCAGCTGTCGCTGCCGTTGGCCAGCATGATATCCACGTTGACAGGCAGGGTAAAGCTGTTGTTGCCGCTGTTCTGAACCTTATCGGCCAGATTTACGCCGTCCTTCAGCGCAATTTGCTCCTGACCGGTCACATTGCCGTCCTTGTCCGTCAACAGGCCGTAGAGCTTGATGCTGTAGGTCGGCGTTTTCGCGTCCATGTCCTCTTGCGTCCAGTTGAACGTATAGGTCAACTCGTTGGTTTTCTCGTCAACTTTTCCTTCGGTGTTTTTGTCCAGCGTCGGGGCTTTCAGAACATTCAGGTTCAGCTGCTTGAAGATGATCTGCGGGGTCGTCTGCGTGGCCTGTATAGCCCAACTCTTGTCATCGGTGCGGTTCACGTCGGAGAAGCAGAGCGGCGTCAAATGGGCATAGGTATAGCTGTGCTCGCCCGTGCGGACGATCTCATAGCCGTTCTTCCACCAGATTTCTTTGCTGGTGTCGTTTGCATGGCTGGCGATGGCTGCGGACACTTCCTCCGCCTTGGCATCCCAGCGTGTGGTCACATCGCCCTTACCGCTGGTAATGGGCACCGCAATGACAAGGAAGTCCGTGTAGTTGGACATAGCATCCGACGGCAGGCTGTTCAGGTTGAAGGTGACGGGTGTCTCGGTGACGATGCCCTCCCGCGCGGCCAGCGTGATGTACTGACCGTACAGGGACTGCCCGTTGACCGTGTCATTGCCCAGATATTTTGCCAGCAGCATGACACGGTAGGTCGGGCTGCCGTGCTCGCTGCTGTCGCTCTTGACCCTCGGGGTAAAGCTGAACTTCACGGTTGCTTCAAAACTCTCCGCTGTCTGGCCGGTGTAGGTCACATAGTCCGTGTCGCCGTCCTTTTTCAGCGTGCCCAGCGGCAGACCGTCCTCGTCCTTGCCGTTATCGCCGTTGTGGTCACGCCACTGGGACGGGAGATAGGTCTCTGACTTGTACTGGGCCGAGCGCAGATACTTTGTGCTGTTGCTGTTGACCGGGGTTGCCAACGCCGTAAGCGTCAAAGTGCGTTCCAAATTTTGGGTCAGGCGGATGTACTGCTTGCCATCCTGTCTGCTGAAATAATAAGTATGCCTTCCATCGGTCAGCTTGACGGTCCAAGCCTCGTCTGTCGGGTATTCGGTGTAGTTTTTCAGCACCGCGACAACCTCATACTTGAATTCTCTCGATTTTTCATCCGGCGTCTGGCACTGATTCCAGTCAAAGCCGCCGTTCTCGCGTTTGACCAGCCGGAACTCAATCTCCGGTGTCGGCAGGGCGTGCATAAAGGTCTGCACGGCGCTGGTGTTGAAGTTGTCATCCTGATTCGGGTCGTCGTTGGTATTGTAGGGCGTTACACGCACGACGAAGTTACCCGTCCACGCTTTATCAGCCACAAAGGTATAGCTGCGCTGGTAGACGTCAGCAGTCAGGTAGGCGGCCCCGGTGATATTGCCTGCGGCATCGCAGGGCAGAATTTCAACACGGTAGTAAGCGGCGGGGCTGGCTTCCTTGTCCTTCGGCTCGTCCCACGTCACTTTATAACGGCCATAGACGTTGTTGTCCGCGTCCTGCACCTGGCTGGCCTTGACGTCGATTTTTTCCGGCTTGGCTGGCTTGGTGCTGTCCAGCACGTACTTATAGTAGTTCTGGATGACCTCGTCGGTGATGTCGGTAATATCAACGTCTGAGTCGTTCGTACTGTTCGCGGCTTCGCCGAATTGCAGCATCACGTCCGCTCTCTTTTGGCCGGGATTTTCATTATAGCCCGCGCCGGTGTCATCGAAAATGTAGGCTTTCTTACCGTCGGTCTTGATATAGGCAGAGTTTGGTTGGGCACCCAATTCCGCCGTAGCACCACGGCCGCGAATCCACCACAGACTGTACGCTGCGCCGTTCCCATCCTTTGCCAAAGTGGGCAGGAACGCAATATAAGGAGAGGTTGCTTTATCAGTGACGTTATAGCCTATGTACAGACGGTGTGCTTTTACTTTTTTCGAGGACTTGTTCCAATCTGTCTCATTGTAGGCCGAGTCACTTCCTTGCTTATCCGCTTTCTCCCAGTTACCTGTTGTACTGTTCGGTTTTACTGTGGTCAGTTTACGGGAATCTTTCTTAAAGAAGCTCTTGCCTGCACTTTCGGAATTTTCAATATAATAGTTGCCGTGGCCGGTGACATTCTCGCCACTCAGGCGCAAATAGGCAATCGGGAACCAATCTGTACCAACCGTGGCAAAGCAGTTTGTGACATTGGTTGCTTCTTGCGACCCAGAGCCATTACCGCGGCTGCCGACAATGCCGATTTTTCTGCTACACGTAAAGTCTGTATTAAGGTTTCGGCAGCGGTCAATATTTACCGTAACATTATCAATGTTCCCCTTGTCGTACGGGCCGATCCATGCCAGAATGCCGACTGCCTGCGACGCTGCCTTGATTGCACCGCTATTGACGCAGTCGATGATGTTCAGCGTCATAATATCGGTGCGCTGCTTCATCTCGATTTTACCGATAATGCCCGCGCAGTCATTTGCGCCGTTTGATTTATACCAAATCTGACCGTAGTTACGGCAGGAAAGCACATTTGTGGTGCCGCCGGAAATAGGCTGGTCAATAAAGCCGACAATACCGCCGACTGCACCGTAACCGCTGTTTTTGTCGTTCGTGTTTGTTGTGATTTTGCCAAAATTGAAGCATTTCTGCACGGTTCCGCCGTAGTCCAGCCAATAGGCGATCACGCCGCCCACATTGGCCGAGCGGCTGTTGAACACACTGCCGCAGTTGACTACCTTGCTGACAGACCACCGGTCATCGCTGCGGTTCTGCTGCTGGCCAATGACACCGCCCACATGGACAACAACACGATTTTCCCTCTTGTAAATGTTGTCATTGTCTGTATCGTCCTTGTTCTTAGACCCATTAAACACGCGCGTAAACCGGCGCACGGCGGCACAGTTTACCACAGTGTCCAGCACGCTTTTGTCTGTGACGTTGGATTCGTTCTGGCCGACAATACCGCCGACGGTGGATGCCGTTGTCGCATTGTCAGAATAGACAAACCACTGGCCGGTGGCGGAAGTGTCGATTGTACCGCGGAGAGAGTTAAAGCCTGCCAGACCGCCCAGATAACCGGCGGCACGGACGGTCTCGCTGTTGTTGCTGCCGCGCAGGGCGACAAGCAGATCATTGGCGGCAAGGCCGCTTTGGCTGTAGACATTCCCATAGCCGCAGCCTTCTTTGGACACAGTGTCAACACCCATGAGATTTGCGTAGGTCTTGCCTGTGGTCAGCTCTGCCGCCATGCTGTTGATGCCGGCATTGGCATCTGCCGCATCCAGCCAATTATCAACCTGTGTAACAAGGGCGGGTGTTGCTTCTCCGTCGCTGACCAGCGCTTTTTTGCTGCCGCTGCCCGTGATAGTGCCGTTGTTGGAGCCCGCGACGCCGCCCACAAAGCCGTAACGCGCCGTGATGATACTGCCCGCGCCGTTGCTGCGCTCGGTGGCAACATAGCTGTTGGCGATTTTGTCATTGTTGCGGCCCGCAATGCCGCCCACATGGCTGGCACTGGCGAGCTTTTCGTCTGCGGTCTGGGTCGTGGTGATGTTGCTGATACCGCTGACCTGCAGTTTGATGTATTTGACCTCACAGCCGGTGATTGTGCTGTTGTTCAGACCGGCAATGCCGCCCACCGTGCTGCCGGTGCTGCGCGCACCGACGGAGACAAGGCCGCCCTCGCCTGCCTCGCCGCCCATCGTGCCGGAATAGGTACACTGATCCAGGGTACCGTCGTTCTGGCCTGCGACGCCGCCCAAATTTGTATATTTATCAAGATTTTGTGTAAGGTCCAGCAGAACGTCGGTGCTGCTGACCGTGCCGTCCGCCGTGGTACGGCCCACCGCGCCGCCCAGCGTGACGGTGTTGGTGCCCGCGCGCAGACCGGCGTCCAGCGCCAGCGCGCCGTTTTCGACCTGGCAGCCGGTGACGGTGCCCTCGTTCATGCCCGCAAGGCCGCCAATCGTGACTGCCGGGGTGCTGAACTGCACGTTGGCGTTTTCCGCCAGCTTCACATTGCGGATGGTCGCGCCCGCGCGGTTGTACGCCGCAACAGCGCCGATGCTCTCCGATGTACCGGTGATCGTGCAGTTGCTTACGCTGCTGTTGTTTTCCAGCCCGCTGTCTTGGCCGATGGTGCCGAAGTTCGTGGCCGTGACGCCGCCCGCCGTGCCGTTGGCCGCGGTGACGTCGGCGCGGACCTGCACATTCTCAATCAGCGCGTTTTTATTATTATTGCCCGCGATGCCGCCCGCCTCGCCGTTGGTGGCGTAGACTGCGGCGGCATTGCCGGACGCATGGCTGCAATAGCTGATCGTGCCGCCCGCGTCGTTCACGCCCGCAATACCGCCCGCATATTTTGTGCTGGCGCGCACTGAGGCGTAGTTATCCACACGGGTGATTTCGGCGCTGTTCGTACCGGCCACGCCGCCCGCGTAGTTGGCGGCAGTGACGCTGCCCCTGACCGCGCCGTTGGCGTTTTCAGTGCCGTAAATGCTGCCCTTATAGGCGTTATACGTCGTATTGATACCGGCCACGCCGCCCGCATAGCCGGTGGCGGTGACACTGCTTTGCAGCTGGCCGGACAGCGAGATATTGCCGACGTTGGCACCGGCCACGCCGCCCGCGTACTGGTTGGCCTCCACCGTGCCAGTGCTGTTGTTCTCTGTGCAGATGATGAGGCCCTTGCTTGCCGTAGCGTCACCGCCCAGGTTGACGCCCGCAATGCCGCCGACATAGCTGTCGCCGCGCACGGCGCAGCCCTGCGCCGGGTAGGCAGACTGAATAAGACCGCCGTTGACGCCCGCAACGCCGCCCAGATAGGTATATCCGGTTTCACGGTTGCCGAGGGACGCCGCCATGCTGCCGCCGGTGATCGTGCCCTCGTTCCAGCCCGCAAAGCCGCCCGCGGCGCACTTGTGAGCCACTGTGCCGTAGTTTGTGCAGTTTTCCAGCTTCGTGTTGGGCGTGGCATAGCCGATGATACCGCCCGCCAGTGCGCCGTGCACGTCGTCGAAATCATAGCGGCCATCGGCCAGCGCGTTCAGCGATACGCCGCCTTTAAACGCGCCGTTGTTGGACGGGTTCAGGCCGCCGACGGACAGGGCGTTCTGCGTTGCACCGTTGGTTGCATTTTGAATCGTCAGCTTCGTATCGGCGTCGTTTGCGCCGACGATGCCGCCGACGTAGATGTCGGCCTGCAGGTTGAGCTTGTTCCAGAAGTTGGCAAGGGTGACCTCGCCGTCCGCCGTTTTCACGTCGGTGCTGTCGGTCAGCACGCCGGTGCTCTCGTTAATCGTCGGCAGCAGCGCCTCCAGCGTGCCGCCTGTGGGCTTGGCCGCCAGCAGACGGTTGTAGCCGATGATGCCGCCCGCGACGGCGTCGGCCTCGACGCGGCCCGAGGCCACATTTGTTATAAATGCGCCGTCCGCCACGGTGAAGCCGCCCACCGGCAGGTTGGCGCCGATGACGCCGCCGACAAGCTGCTGACCTGCCACGCGGCTGACCTTCACAGTGGCGGAGAGCAGTTCCGGCGCGCAGTTCAGGCCGATCATACCGCCGACAGCCTTGCCCGCCGCCACGATCTGGCCGCTGATGGACAGCTTCTGGCCGGAGGTGTTGGAGATTGTCGCCTTTTCATCGTTATAACCGGCCACGCCGCCCACGTAGTTGTTGCCGTACAGGATGGCACCCAGCGTCGGGGTGCCGCTCTCATCCCACGTCACAACGCCGTTTTTGCCGTTGTAGCCCGCGATACCGCCGACGTAGTCGGCGTAGCCGCCCGCGGAGATGCTCAGCTCCTTTAACAGGTTGATGCGGCGGGTGTCGGTGGCGTTGTCGCCGGACATACGGTTGGCGCAGTTCTGCACGGTGGCTGTGGCTTTCGGGTCTTCACTGCCGCCCCAGTCGGCATCATTGACGCCGACGATGCCGCCGACGTAGGCCGCGTTCTTTCCAAAGGCCGCGACCAGACCCGTATTGGTCATGCCGTTGATTTGGCTGTTGCTGCCGTTGACCGACACGATGCCGCCGACGTAGCGGCTGCCAAAGACGTCACTGCTGTTCGTATCGTTCTTTTGTATGTGTATGCCGCTGCCGGTAAAGCCACCGGCCAGACCGCCCACAAACCGGCTGCCGAGCACGTAGCCCTTGCCGGTCTTGCAGTCCTCCAGCGTAATATCCTTGCCGTAGCCGACAAGGCCGCCGACGAAATCGCCCTTGAGGGGGCTGGCGTCGGTCAATGTGCCGGTTTTTTTGTCAAAGCCCGCCTCGACCTGCTCCTTGAGCTGGGTCTCGGTCAGGTCGCTGCGGGTCACGCTTTCGCAGCCTTGCAGGGTCACGCCCCTGCCGTAGCCCGCAATGCCGCCGAAGAACTGCCCCAGCACCAGGCTGTGCGCATCGCCCTCGGTATCGCCCTTATAGTTGGCGCCCGCGCTGACCGTGCCGTTGTTCCTCAGGCCCGTCAGGCTCTGGGACACGCTGGTGTCCGTCGTAAACAGGTTGCCGACGATGCCGCCCGTAAAGCCGTTGCCGGTCACAAAGCCGTTGTTGACGATGTTCGTATCGTCGTTCGTTGTCATCTGGGTAGCGTCCACCGTGCCGAACACGCCGCCCACGCCGACGCTGCGCCAGAGGGAGTTCTTGTCATTCGGCTCGGCTGCCGCGGCAGCGTAGCGGGCCTTCTCGGCCTGCTGGTCTGCCGCTGTGGTCTCTGCAACGGATTGCGTGTCCTTGTCCACAAGCAGACCCGCTACCGCCACGTCCGACGCAACGGTCAGGTCCTGCATGACGGAATCCGTTGTTTTGGGTATGGCAACGCCGACGAGACCGCCAATGCCGCGCGGCTCGTCTGTATAATAGGTATAGCTTTTGCTGCCAGCGTCCAGCGTCTGCGCTTTGCGCTGCATTGCGGTGGTAGTGTTATCAAACGCCAGCGCCGCGGCCACCAGCGCACTCGTCGAGGAGTTCGTGCCGCGGGTCAGGGCGCAGTTTTCCAGCGTGCCGGTGTTGACGCCGCAGAGTGCGCCGACGGCGCGCACATCGCGCCAGTTCTCGTCGTCCTCCGCCAGCGCCGTGACGAATTTGGTCGCGGTCAGCTTGAGCTGGTCTGCCTTCGGCAGCGTATCGGCGGCGACGGTCTCGGTCTTGACGTTGACCTGAATGTCCGGGTCGCGCAGTGTGATGTAAGAAATTTTGCCCTTGTTCTCGCCGATAAGGCCGACATAGTGGTCGGCCAGCACGTCCTTCTCTGCCTTGCCGGTTTTTGCAACGGACTTGCTGCTCAATTGCAGATTGAGGATGGGCACACGGGTCGTTTGGGTTGTAAGACCCGTTGTTATGCTCGTAAGTTCGATTTTTTCGCCCAGTTCCGGGATCGTCGGCCAGGCGACAGGGTCATTGAGGGACGGCACCTTGGCTGCCGGGTACTGCCCACCCGACGCGCAGTAGACCGTGACGCCGCCGCCCGTCCAGTTCAGGCCGGTGCTGTTGCTGGCCTGGGGGGTCAGCATGTAGGTGCCCTCGCCGGCATTCTTCCAATCCGCGGACCAGCGCAGGTTGTACAGATGGCGGAAATATTTCAGGTCGGCCTCTTTCGCCGTGCCGCCCTTGGCCAGCAGGGTGTTTTCCTCGTTCGTCGTTTTCTCTTTGCTGGCTGTATAGGTGTCACTGTAGTTTTCCCGTGGCTCGGCGCGCATGGCAATGTAGATGTCCTTCGGGTCGTTCAGCAGGCGGGTGATGCTGTACAGGCTCGTGGCGGCAACTTCAGCGCTGTTCTCACACGCGCGCAGCAGCGCCGCGTCCGCCATGGCGTCCAGCGTCAGCACAAAGCTGCCCTTGTTGTAGCTTAGCGGGAAGTAGAGTTCTTTCTTGGTTTCCGTCCGTTGGCCCGCATTATCATACGTATAAATCGTAACAGGCATTTCTGTGATGACCTGCTTGTCATCATCCGCCGCACCCGCGGTGTCGCGCTTGATCGTGATGGTAAACAGCGGCTTCGTCTTGCCGGTATCCTTGGCATCGTAGGCCGTGGCCGTGTAGGAGGTGTCCAGATCGCCGAGGCTGGAGTTGCCGCTCCAGCTCAGGGTCAGCGTCTCGCCGTTCGTCAGGCGGGGATTCTTGACCTTCAGCTTCGTCTGCACCAGCTGCACAACGTTGACGCGGTCCTCGGCAGAGTAGTAGCCGACAAGGGTGTCATTGCGGCGGTGGCCATAGCTGCGGTCATAAATATTCGTAGCACCGTCCTGATTGAAACGGAGCTTATCGGATTTGGTATCGTAAAAGACCGAGTAGACCTGCCCGCTCTGCACGTCGATCTCGACGCAGATCGAGGCATTCAGCAGCGAGGCGTCGTAGATGTAATCGCCCAGCAGCTCCTTGACCAGCGCGTTATGGTTGCCCGCGGCAGCGCCCGTGCGGTCATAGTAGAGCGCGGCCACGTTCTGGTTCAGTTCGGTCTTGGTGCGGCTCACAAGGGGTTTGCCGTCCGCGTCGGTCACGGTGACGTCGTTCTGGAAGTGGTCGCCCGTGCTGCCCTCCTCCATGACCTGCCGGCGGAACGCATCCAGCTCCCCCGCCGTCTCCATCCGGGTCAGGGAGATCTGCGCCGTCTGGAACAGCGTGCGGGCGTTGGCCTCGTTCTTTTCAAACCGGGCCAGCCGCGTGTAGGCGATCAGCCCGCCGCCGACCAGCACCGCCAGAATGGCCGTGATAGCCAGAACGACCATCAGCTCCACCAGCGTAAAGCCTTTCTTTTTGTTTTTTATATTTTTATTGTACTGCACCATAGATGCTCCCGTCGTTTCTCCGGTGAAAGGTTACAATTAGACACAATATCACATTATATATATTGTCATTATACTCGGAATGTGACGTTTCCGCAACAAAGTCCGCGAGATTTCAGCAAATTTACACCAAATATAGTGGGTCAGCGGCAGGTTGTGCACGATTTCGCCATAATTTCCGTTAGCTTTGAACAAAAAGCAGCGTTTTTTTCGCGAAATTCCTTGCAAATACAGGCCCGGCACGGTATACTGAATAGCGTGTTATTATATGGTAGAGGATGTGTAACAATGCTGGCAGCACGACTGGGCGCATGGCTGCGCCATACCGGGGAACGCTGGGCCAAAGCTGCGTTTGCGGAAAAGCTCGCCGTACTGCTGGCGCTGGGCGCTGTCCTGTATACTATTGTGACCGGCGCGGCGGAGCTGCGCTATCAGGCCCGTGCGCGGGAGGCCCTGGCTCAGGTCAAGGCTGCGCGGCTGGCGGCCTGTGCCGTGTCTGCCCAGTGCTACTCCGCCGGGCAGACGTTCGCCGACCAGACAAGCGCGGACGGCTTTGCGGACGGCATTGCCGAGGAAATCCGCACGCTGGGCTCACTGCCCGGCACAGTGACGCTTTTGCAGATCGACACGAACGGCTACACCGTGCAGCGGCTCCTGTATCAGGAGAACGGCATGTACGCCGTCTATGATGCCGACGGCGGTTACCGCGTTTTCCGCGCGGAGGACCGGCTGCAATACGGCGCGGGGGTGGGCCATGCTGCTGCTTGAGCTTCTGTTGGGACTCATTCGTTTTCTGCTGGGCGCAGCGTTGTTCAGCTTTATGAACGTCGTCGCGTGGCGGCTGCCGCGGGGCATGGACCCGCTGAAGGGCCGCAGCGTGTGCCCGCAGTGCGGCCATACGCTGGGTGCGCCGGACTTAGTGCCTGTGTTCAGCTGGTTATTCTTGCGCGGGCAGTGCCGCCACTGCGGTGCGCACATTCCGGCGCGATACCTGCTGGTGGAGCTTCTGGGCGGCGTGCTGGCGCTGGGCTGCACTTGGCGGTACGGTGCTGCCTACGCCCTGCCGGGCGGGCTGTTCGGCATGAGCTGGGCCGCGCTGCTGGCGCTGGCGGTCTGCGGGATCTTGCTGAGCGTTTCACTCATTGATGCCGAGACGCAGACCATCCCGGACCGGCTGAATCTGGCGCTGGCGGTCTGCGGCGCGGTGAGCGTGCTGCTCTCCCCTGCCGACTGGCTGCCGCACATCATCGGTGCGCTCTGCGTCAGTGTGCCGATGTTTCTGCTCTGCCTTGTCATCGACGGCGCGTTCGGCGGCGGCGACATCAAGCTGATGGCAGCCGCTGGGCTGTTCCTGGGCTGGCAGAATACGCTGCTGGCGATGTTTTTCGGCATTGTTTTTGGCGGTATGTACGGCATATACCTGCTGGCCGCCAAAAAAGCAGGGAAGAAGGACCACTTCGCCTTCGGCCCGTTTCTGTGTGCGGGCATCGTGATCGCGATGCTGTTTGGCGGGCCCGTTTTGGAATGGTACTGCGCGTTTTTGTGACTGTGCTCTCCTGCCAATGCAAAATCGGCATCCGTCGCGGGGTTTTCTCCCTCCGGCGCTTCGCGCCACCTCCCTCGCAGAGGGAGGCAAGGCGCCTTGGCCCCCTCTGCGAGGGGGCTCCGCCCGCAGGCGGTGGGGGAGTGAACCTTGCCGCTGCCTGTCGTTTACGATTTAATATTTTTCGGAGGAATCTCCCTCATGCCACGTTTTCGTTATACTGCCACCAATGAGAAGGGCAAGACCGTCCGCGGACTGCTTGAGGCCCCCAGCGAGGAGGCGCTCTACGCCAAGCTGCGCAATGACGGCCTGTACATGACCGACGCGCAGGAGGCCCAGAAGGCCCACGCGACGTTCCGCCCGCTGAAAACCGCTGTGCTGGCGGATTTCTGCCGCAACCTGGGCACCCTGCTGACCGCCGGTGTGCCGCTGGTGCGTGCGTTCCGCATCATGGCGGACGAGCGCACCATCGACGCCCGCCAGAAGGCCCTGTACGAGGCCATCCTGAGCGAGCTGCGCAAGGGCGTGCCGCTGTCCGATGCAATGGAGTCCTGCGCACCCGCGTTCCCCACCCTGCTGCTGGCCATGATCCGCAGCGCCGAGGGCACCGGCAGCATCGACCACGCCTGCGCCCGCATGGCGACCTACTATGAGCGTGAGCACAAGATGAACCAGCAGGTCGGCAACAGCATGATGTACCCCATTATCCTGTCCGTGCTGATCGTCGGCGTTATTGCGATTTTGATGACCTTTGTTCTGCCGCAGTTCAAACCGATGTTTGACCAGATGGAGACCCTGCCGTTCCTGACCCAGCTGCTGTTTGACGTCAGCGACTTTGTCGGTGCCAACTGGCCGGTGCTGCTCGTCGTGGCGGCGCTCCTCGTCTTTGGCGGCAGGCTCCTGCTGGCGCAGCCGAAGGTCCGCCGCCAGTGGGACCGCTTCATCCTGCACGCGCCGGTGGTCGGCGTGCTGAACCGCAAGATCTGCACGGCGCGCTTTGCCAGCACGCTGTCCAACCTGTACGGCAGCGGCGTGCCCATCATCACGACACTGGCCGCGGCACGCGACGCCATCGGCAACCGCTGGATCGAGAGCCAGTTCGGTGACGCGCTGGACAGCATCCGCGCAGGCCACAGCCTGTCGGAGGCGATTGCGGGCATCGACGGTTTTGAAGTGAAGCTCTCCTCCTCCGTCGCTGTCGGCGAGGAGACCGGCAAGCTGGACAGCCTGCTGGCGACCATCAGCGAAACACTCGACTATGAGGCCGAGATGGCGACCAAGCGCCTTGTCACGCTGCTGGAGCCCGTTATGATCGTTGTTATGGGTCTCGTGG
>OJQC01000216.1_pt1 | contig 18627 bp, 18 predicted proteins | sample 1598721 | NCBI WGS metagenome assembly OJQC01 (sample SAMN03922502, study PRJEB24848) | human gut metagenome | isolation source: stool sample | host: Homo sapiens | place: Germany | collected 2011-11
TTCACTCATACTGTTAAGTACCTCCTCAATTATAGACGAAGGCGTTGAAGCCCCGGCTGTCACGCCCACACGCGCCGCACCAGCAAGCCATGCAGGGTCGAGTTCATCAGCAGTCTCGACGTTGATGGCCTTGGTATGCCGCGCGGCGACCTGTAACAGCTTTTGGGTATTGGAAGAATGATGACCACCAATGACGACCATGCGGTCGCATTTTTGGCTGAGGTCTTCCGCTTCCTGTTGCCTCGCCCACGTTGCATTACATATTGTATCAAAAATTCTGGCTTTTGTACACTCTTTTTTTAAAAAAGCTTTGCAATTTTCCCAACTTTCCACGCGAAATGTCGTTTGCGCGACGACGTAGATGGATTCTTGTTGCAAAAGCATGGGGAGCAATTTTTGCAGCTCCTCCAGATTGGCAAAAACCTGCACAGGGCCGCTTGTATGGCCGACAATTCCCTGTACTTCGGGGTGGTCGGCGTCGCCTGCCACAAGCAAAAGCGCACCGTTTTTGTCCGCTTCCATCGCGATTTTATGGATTTTTGCAACAAACGGGCAGGTAGCATCGTGATACGCCAGGCTGCGTGTGCTTATTTTATCATAGACGCTTCTGGGCACGCCATGGCTGCGAATGATGACCTCATACCCATCGGGCACGGCGTCAATATCCGGGCAGGTCACAGCGCCCTTCGCCTCCAGATCGGCCACGACCTGGGCGTTGTGGATCAATGGGCCGAGGGGCGCAACCTTGCGTCCCTGCGCCAATAAATCATAAGTCAGCTTGACCGCGCGGTCCACACCAAAGCAGAAGCCGGCGGTTTTGGCACGGATGATCTCCATAGATAAGCTCCTTTTGTAAACTCCTTGCCTCCCTCTGCGAGACAGACTCCCCCGAAACGGGGGAGATGGCGCTTGCGCCAGAAGGGGAGCAGTGGCCCCGCAGGGCCGGAGGGAGAGAGCCGTGTCTTTATCCGAAGCTTCGGGCCTCGGCAAAGCTCTCTCCCCCCACCGCCTGCGGGCTGAGCCACCTCCCAGAGGGGGCCAAGGGGAATGTCATTCCGGCAGCTGCGGCTTGTCGTCCGGTGCAGCGGGTTCCTCCGCTGCCGTTTCGGCCAGGCGCACAGCAAAGGCGTTGTCGGCCAGCAGCTGCTCCAGCTCGTCGCGCAGGCGGTTCTTCATGCGGCGCAGCTCCGCCATTTTGTGGCTCTGATCCCTGATCTGCAGGTCCGCGGCGGGGATCGGCTCGCCAAAGACGATGCGCAGCTTGCAGAAAAGGTGCAGCCTGCCGTCCTTGGTACCGTAGATGATGCGCACAGGCAGCATGTCCGCACCCGCGGCGGCGGCGATCACAAATGCACCGCTCTTGATCACGCCCAGCTTGCCGGTCTTTGTGCGGGTCCCCTCGGGGAAGATCATGATGCCCGTACCATTTTTGCACTCGTTCGTCAGCTTTTCGACGGTGGTGGTGTCGCCCTTGCCGCGCTCGATGGAAACAGCGCCCATGCAGCGCAGGAACCAGCCGGCCAGCGGATTTTTGAACAGCTCCTCCTTGGCCAGAATGCGCAGCCGCTTCCAGTCAAATATCGTTATAGCGATCAAAACAGGGTCAAGATTGGCAATGTGGTTCGGTGCGATGACGTAGGCGCGCCCATCGCGGACGGCCTTCAAATTCTCGCGCCCGATGACCTCGAACCGGAACAGAATGTGGGCCAGCACCCAGACGATGGGCAGCAGAATCCAGTATAAAAGCATCGTCAGCCCCCTTAGATGTGCGCAAGAATCGTGCGCTTGAGCAGGTCAAAGCTCTCCTGCAGGCCGATGCTGCTTGTGTCCACCAGAATGGCATCGTCGGCCTGTTTGAGCGGGGCCACGGCGCGGTGGCTGTCCTGGTAGTCGCGCTGCCGGATGTCGGCCAGCACGGTGGCAAAGTCCGCGGGCTGGCCCTTCTCGGCCAGCTCCTTGGCACGGCGCTGGGCGCGGGCCTCGGCGCTGGCGGTCAGGAAGATCTTGACCGTGGCGTTGGGCAGCACAACGGTGCCGATGTCGCGGCCATCCATCAGGATGTTCTGGCTTTCGGCCAGGCCGCGCTGGGTGTCCAGCAGAAAGCTGCGCACCGCGGGGTGTGCGGCCACGGCGGACGCAGCCATGCCGATCTCCTCGGCACGGATGGCCGTGCTGACGTCCTCGCCGTTTAAATAAATGTGCTGCGCACCGTCGATCAGGCGGATGCCGAGCTTGACCTGCGGCAGCAGTGCGGCGACAGCGTCGGCGTCATGCGGGTCAACGCCCGCACGGACAGCGTACAGGCCGATGGAGCGGTACATGGCACCGGTGTCAACGTAGACATAGCCGAGGTCTTTGGCAAGCGCCTTGGCGAGACTGGATTTACCGGCCCCGGACGGGCCGTCGATTGCGATGGAAATCATAGTTATCATCCCTTTAAATAGAATCGTCTTTGGCTTCTCCCTTTGGGGGAGAAGCTGCCGCCCGCAGGCGGCTGATGAGGGGAGGGCTTGCGGGGGCTGCCCGTTAGAGGGTTACCGCCGCAGAGCCGCAGGCCGGGCATGCCCGGCCCCTACCGGGTGGTTTCTCCTTCCCGTGCGGTTGCCGTAAGGTCTGCCCTCATCCGGCCCTGCGGGGCCACCTTCCCCCTCAGGGGAAGGCTGGGGTTACAGCGCCTTGGCTGCCGCCACGGCGGTTGACCAGGCGATTTGCAGGTTATACCCGCCGGTGCGGGCGTCCACGTCGAGGACCTCCCCGGCAAAGTACAGGCCCGCGCACAGCTTGCTGGCCATCGTCTTGGGGTCTACCTCGCGGACATCGACGCCGCCGGCGGTGATGACGGCGTGCTCTTTATCGCCCAGCGCGCTGACCGGCACCTGCCAGTGCTTGCACAGGTCAACGAGCGCCTGCTTCTGCTCCCGCGTGATCTGCGCGGCCTTCGTGGCGGGGTCGATGCCCCACTTTTCGACGGCGACGGGGCGCATCGAGTTGGGCAGCAGCTTTGCCAGCGCCCCCTGCGCACTGTGGCTGCCCTGCTCCGCAAAGTCGCGGGTCAGGCGGTCATAGAGCGTTTTTTCATCCAACGCGGGCTTTAAGTCAAACTCACAGATATAGCGGTGCTTCGTTATATCCTCAATGTAGGTGCTGGCCGACAGGACGAGCGGCCCGGACAGGCCGAAGTGGGTGAACAGCGCCTCGCCCTGCTCGGTAAACAGCGGCTTGCCGTCACAGAGCAGCGTCAATGTAACGTTGCGCAGGGCCAGGCCCATCATGCGGCGGCAGGCCGGGTCGGGGCTGACCAGACTGCACAGGCTGGGCTGCGGCGGCATGATCGTGTGCCCCGCCTGCCGCGCCAGCCTGTAGCCGCTGCCGTCGCTGCCGGTGGCCGGATAGCTGATGCCGCCCGTGGCGATCAGCGTGTTTTCTGCCCGCAGCGTCTCGCCGCGGTCCGTCACAGCACCCTTGCAGGCGCCGTCCTCGATGACCAGCTTTTTTGCGCTGCCGCGCACAAATTCCGCATCGCGTGCATAATCGCGCAGCGCGGCCAGCACGTCGGCGGCGCGGTCACTCCGGGGAAATACCCGCCGCCCGCGCTCGGTTTTGAGCGGCACGCCGAGTGACTCGAACAGCTCCATGGCCGCCGACGGCGGGAAAGCGTAAAGGCTCGAATACAAAAACCGCCCGTTATGCCGCACATAGGGCAGAAACTCCCGCACGTCGCTGTCGCTTGTGACGTTGCAGCGTCCCTTTCCGGTGATAAGCAGCTTTTGGCCCGGTCCCTTGGGGTTGTGCTCCAGCACGGTCACGGTCAGCCCGCGGGCACAGGCGGCCCCGGCTGCCATCAGGCCCGCCGCGCCGCCGCCGATGACCAGTAGATCTGTCATGCGTTCTCCCTTCGTTTGTCAGTTTTCCTCGGTCTGCCGTACAAAAGCAGCCCGGCAAATGCGTACAGGACCAGCAGCGGATGCACCGTTGCCAGGTACATCGTGCTGGTGCCGATGCCGAAGCTGGACACCTCGACAAAGGCGATCATGGCACAGCGTAGCAGCGCAATGCCGAAGATGCCGAACAGCAGCAGCCACGGCACAACGGTCTGTGCCGTGCATTTTTGACGCCGCTGCGGCAAAAGCTCTGCCAGCTGGCACAGCACGGCGCAGAGCACGCCCACCGTAAGCAAAATACTGCAGACCCGCGTCCAGCCCTGCATGACGGCAAAAACCGTCTTTTGGTACGGGCTGTAGTAGGGCGTGTCCTCCCCCGCGTTGGCGGCGCTGTTGAAGCCGCAGTGCAGGTAGCCGGACCAGGCGGCAAAGTCGTCCTCGGTGCCGATGGACCGCAGCGTCTCATAGGGCGCACAGTCCCGCAGGCCCAGCACATGCCAAAAGCCGTTCCAGGTCTCGGCCAGCGTCGAAGGGACGTAAGCCGCCGAGATCGGCTGGCTCGTCGCCACGCGCCTGCCGGTGCGGCTGGGCAGTGTGCCCGCGTCGCAGGCGGCGTTGATCTTATCGGCCACGGTCTGCCAGTAGGCATCGGCGGTCTTAGCGTCGGCGTAGATGCCCTCAAACTGCGCAGCGCGGCGGATGGCCCAATAGAAGCTGCCCGCGCGGTAGTCGTCGAGATTTGGGTCGCGGAAATCATTCTGCAGCTGGGCGTCCTCCTCCAGCCAGTAGGCCAGCGGCTCCAATTCCGGCACAGCGTCGTAAATTTTCTTGCGGGCGTCGGCGGGCACGGAGAGGTACGGCGCGGTGCTGTCGGTGTCCACGCGCATCATCGCGCCCATGGCCGCGGCAAAGGAGCCTTCCGAAAAGTCGGACAGCGCAAACACGCCGTAGTGTGTGTAATTGAGGGTGCAGAAGGTCAGCACGCCGACGCCGAGCATGACATACGGGATGACCTGCGCGGCCAGAGCCTTCCAGCGGCGCTTGCCCGCCAGCACCACGGCCACAATGACGGTGGCCGCCGCGGCGAACGGCAGCAGGAACAGCCCGGCGTCCTCGCGGTCCAGATAGCCGCAGGCCAGACCTGCGCCCGCCGCGGCCAGCCACGGCCAGAGCGGCTTTTCCGGCGTGAACACCGCGCGCAGCGCCATGCCCGCCATACCCGCAAAGAAGTACAGACACAGCGCCGGAAAGATGTTGTCCCGGTAGACGCGCAGCGTGTAGGCCGCCCAGCTCGACGGCAGAAACGCCAGCGCCGCAAACAGACCGAGCGTCAGCACGCGGCCCTGTGCGGGGTCTTTTTTGCGCCACAGCGTCGAAAAAGCAAACGCTGCCAGCAGTGCCGCCCCGCACCAGAGCGCCGCGCCGCTGATAAGATACGGCAGGTGCAGCGCGTGCAGCAGTGCCAGCCACACCGGGAAGAACATGGCCTTGGACAGCGTCAGATAATCATACGCGCCCAGCCACTGCCCGGCTGTGATATGGTTGGCCGCGCGGAACATCAGCTCGTCGTCCAGCGGCGCACCGCCCACCCAGATGTACGCCTGCTGAAAGCCCGTCAGCGCCAGACGCAGGCAGACCAGCAGGGCGCAGAGCACCCAGAAAGCGCGGCGGGACAGCCGCGGGCGAAAATGCTTCATCGGTAACTTCCTCATGCGTTATTTTTGCAGCTTCTCAATGCTTTCCACAAGATATTTCTGCTGCCTGAACGTCAGATTTAAGAGCAGCGACAGATACTTGACGATGATGGTCAGCACGGCGAACAGCCCCGCAAACCCGACGGTGATGACGAACATCGTCGTCGTCCAGCCCTCTACCGGGTGGCCGGTGGCGAAGATGACGAGGGTATAGATCAGCTCGGCCAGCGCCAACGCCATCATGCAGAGCGTGACGGTCACGCTGGCCTTGAAGCCGAAGTTCGTGTAGAGCGTCAGGCTGTCCAGCGCCAGATTGAACCGGCCCTTCTGCTTAACGGTCAGCTGGCCGTCAAATTCCAGATCGACCATCCGTAAGCCGCTGGCCGCGTAGGCCGCCTTGCGGTAGGGCAGGTGCGTGCTGGACGCATGGACGCGGTTGATGGCGCGGCGCGTCACCAGACGGAACGCGTCGGTGCGCAGGCGGTAGGCGCTCTGGGAGTGGGCGTTGAACACCTTATAAAACAGGCTGCTGCCGCCGCGCACGGTGCGCGGGCAGACCGACACAATATCGCTGCCGTCCAGCGCCGCCCTGTATGCCTGCATAATAAGCGTCGGTGCGTAGCAGAGCTCGGTGGAGTCGAACTCATAGACATAGTCGCCGATGGCGGCATCGAGGCCGGCGTTCATGGCGTCCTCGAGCCCGTGGTAGATGCTCATGTGCAAAATCGTCAGCGGGGCGTCCTGCTCCCTGCCCCAGGCGCGCAGCTGTTTGACCGTGTCGTCGGTGCAGGCGTCGTCCACGACGACCAGCTCATATTGTTTAAAGTTGGCGTCCAGCTCTGCGGCCACCGTGCGGCAGAACTCCACGGCGCGCGCGCCGTCGTTGTGCAGGTAAACGACTGCCGAAATAAAATTGTTGTCTTTAAGCATCATACATCCAATACCTCGTCCAGGTCGTATACCGTGTTGATCTTGCCGGACAGCACGCTGACGAGCTTCGGCTCGTCGTTCATCACGCGGACCACCGTCGGGCGCGAGTCGTCGATCTCGCTGGCCTTTAAGATGGGCTTCATGCTGAACAGGCTGCTGTGGTAGGCAAAGCCATATTCTTCCTTTAAATACTTGCGGGCCAGCTGGCTCATGTAGGGCCAGGCGCTTTGCGGCTTGGCCGGGCACTCATTACAGTTGTACAGGCTGCCCGGCTTGCACACGCCGCCGCATTCCTGCTGGCACGGGAAGGTCGCAACGCTGTCATAGCTCGTCTCATGCGGGGTGAAGGTCACGCTCGTCAGGCTGTGCAGGCCGGTCCGGCCGAAGGGCATCAGACTGAAAAACGGCCCGTCCATGACTGTGATGCCGGTGTTTTTCAGGCTTTTGTCCACAGTGCACAAAATGATCTCGCACTTTTCGTACTTAATGCCGAACGGCGGCAGGCCGAGCATGGCGTGTACGTCGTTGACGCCCGCATAGGTCGCGTTGAGCAGGTAGGGCGTTTCGGCGGTGATGTCCCCCGCCTGCACGCGCCACGCGCTGCCGACCTTCTCGATGGCCGTCGGCTTGTGGCTGTACAGTACCTCAACGTTGGGCAGTGCGGCGAGCTGCTCCAGAAACCAGCGCTTGAGTATCTGCGCATCGTAGGTGTACTCGGTGGTCAGGAACGCGCCGTCGCAGAGGCCCGGGTTGAAGTAGCGCTCGGGCGCAACGTCGTCGCAGCGGATGCCTGCCGCCGCGCAGAACCGGCGGAATTCCGCCGCGTTCGTCCAGGAGAAGTGCGCACTGGTGGCGTAGACCTGGTCAAACTCGGTGTGCAGGCAGAAGCCGTAATCATTGCAGAACCGCTCAAAATAGTGCGCGGACTTGATGGCCGTGGAGTAGCTGCGCGGGTAGTGGTAGCCCATGTGGACACGGGCCTGGTTGATGTAGGTCGCGCGCATGAAGGGCGCGGGGTCGCGCTCCAGCACAAGGACGCGCTGCCCCGCCGCGCCGCATTTCTGCGCCGCGTACAGGCCGTACAGCCCCGCGCCGAGGATGATTTTATCGTAGGTCATAGAGCGTTTCCCCTTTTTACATTCCTTCGGACGATTGCCGGGTGGATATGGGATCCGCCCCGGCATTGTAGAGGTCGATGCTCGTCATCGACCCGGGCGCTTTGCGGCTGCCGCCAAGTGCCGCGGGCGAGCACTGCTCGCCCCCACATCTTTGCAAAATATAACTTACGGATTATACTTCCCGGCCAGCGCATTCAGCAGGACCTTCATCAGATTGCTGTTGCCCTTGAAGCCGCTGATCTTCGTCGGCGTCTTGCCGGTGGCAGGGTAGGCGCGGGTCACGGGGACCTCGCAGGCCTTCAGGCCCAGCTGCGTCGCGCGGATGCTTAAATACGCCAGCAGCTCATACCCGCCAAAGACATCGCGCAGCGGGCGGACATCCGGGTGGGTCAGGTACTCGCGGCTGTAGGCGCGGTAGGCGTTGGTCGTATCGGTGAACCACTGGTGCGCCCCCAGGCTGACGAGCGGCGCGTGGATGAGCCGCACGGCGGCATAGCGCACCGGCGGCGTGTTGATGGCGTGGCCGCCGCGGATAAACCGGCTGCCCTGCACGAGGTCATAGCCCTCCTGCAGTTTTGCGATAAACTCGGGCACGTCCTCGATGGAGTCCTTGTTGTTGCCATCGATGGTCAGGACGCCTTTATAATTGCGGTCCAGCGCAAAATACATGCCCATGCGCAGCTGGGCGCCCTGCCTGCCGGGGCCGGTTTTCGTCAGCAGCGTGTTGACGTGGTAGAGCGCCAGCGTCTCCCGCTTCATACTGCCGTCGGTGGAGCCGCCGTCGCAGATGACGATGTCGCAGAGCTGGTCGATGCCCGCCTTCTGGGCGCGGCCCAGCTCGGTCAGGATGCGCGCGCCCTCGTTGATGACGGGGATCAGCAGGCAGTAGTCATGGCGGCGGCCCTCAAACTCCACAGCCGTGTAGTCGGGCACGCCGTTCAAGTTTGTGCGCTCATACTCGATCATGCGAACACCTCCGCGATATAGTCCATCGTGCGGCGGATCGTATCCACGTCGGTGTGGGCCATCTCGACGGAGACGAAGCCGCGGTAGCCGACAGCCCCCAGCAGCAGCGCCAGCTCCTTGTGCTCGGGGCGGCGCTCAATCGGGACCAGACCCGGCTCACTGATGTGGACATGGCTGACATACTGCATATCATCGATGAAGCTCTGCAAGTGCTCTCCCTGCGCCAGCACGGTGGACAGGTCCAGATTGACCGACAGCCCGGGATTGTCCAGCCGCTTGACGAGCGCAAAGGCGTCGGCGGTGCCGTTCAGGTAGTTCGTGTACATCGGCGGGTTGGCCTCCAGCGCCAGATGCACGCCGTACCGCGCGGCCAGGTTGCCCGCCTGCATGAAGAACGCCTCGGCGGCGGCATCGTTGGCCCCCAGCGGGCGCATACGGTTCTTCGGGCAGCCGAACACCAGCGACGGGCAGTTTAGGCTGTGGGCAAACTGGAACGCCTGCGCCGTGTAGTCCAGCAGGTGCTCGGTGTCGGCAGGGTCAAAGATATTGCCCTTCTGGCCGTACCAGATGCTTTGCAGACTGGGCACCGAGAAGCCCCAGCGGTTTTTGAGGTAGCCGCCGAACAGCAGCGCACTCGTCAGGTTTTCATACGGTGCTTCGGAGAAAATGCGGGTCGGGGCCAGCTCCAGGCCGGTGAAGCCCGCCTGCTGCATGGCCGCGTATACGGTTTCGTCATCGTCCTTCTGCCATGCAATGTTCGAGATGGCAAGCTGATAGCTCGGCATGGGTCAGTCCCTCCAACTGCGCATAAAGCGCGTAATATCATCCAATTCTTGCTGTTTTGTGCAAAGGTAATCGCCGCTGCCGCCCAAAAGCGCCGCGTGGCGGCTGCGCAGGTCGTAGTCAAACGGGGGCTTGGGCAGTTCATTGTGCCAGTCCGCTTTGCCGGTCACGGCGGTGTAGACCTCGGCGGCGGAGACCGGCGGCGTGCAGAGGTGCAGCAGCTTTACATCAGCGGCGCGGGCAGCCTCCATATCCGACCAGAGACGGCCTAAATTATAGAACTGGTAGCGGCTGCGGGCATCGGTGAAGGCCAGGGCGTTGAAGTCGTTGGCTGCAAAAAAGGTGCGCAGCGCTGCCGGGTCGGCGGTGCCGTTCAGCTTGTAAAAGCCGTTGTCCGCCAGCGTGTAGGCGGACTGCACCATCGCAGATTTTGCCGCCAGCTCGCTGTATTTTTCCGGTCTGAGCATGGCCGGGGTGATGGTGTGCAGGTCAAAGAGGAAGTTTTTCCTGATGCCGGCGCCGTACAGTGCGGGCAGGCGCACAATGAGCGCGTCGGGGAAGTCCTCGCGCACCCAGCGCTCCAGTTGCAGACGGTTTTTGCCGTAGGCGGGCAGACCTTCGGTGTCCTGCGCGGGGCTGTCCTCATAGACGCCGCGGCTGTCTGCCAGCACGGCAATGCTGGAAATCAGGACAAGTCTTTTGGGCGCGATTTGGCGGATATTCTCCCGCGCGGCGCGCATGACGGCAAGGTCGGCCTCCGGGTCGGCGTTGGCCAGGAACATGGCCGCCGGGACGCCCGCGTAGACACAGAGGTCCGGGCGGGTGCCGTACTGCGCGGTTATGTCACTGCTGTGGCATTCCGCGGCGAAGGTATGTTTGGCCAGCAGGTTGCCCCCCACAAACCCGGTGGAGCCGACGAGCAAGTCACAGGACATAGCAATTCCCCTTTGCACATTTATACAAGGTACATTATAGCCTATTGCGGGGGAAAAAGCAACGCCCTGTGCGGAATCGCACAGGGCGTTGTAAATAATTGCTATGTAGGGGCCGGGCATGCCCGGCCCGCAACTGTACGGCAAGCCGGCTTTTATGGCAAAGCCCCGGGCCGGACATGTCCGGCCCCTACCGCTCGGTCATTTCAAAAACTCCTCAATAATTTTCAGCCCGACCGCACCGGATTTTTCCGGGTGGAACTGGCAGCCGAGGACGCTGCCGTGGCTGGCGGCGGCGCAGATCTCGCGCCCGCCGTAGACGGTGTCGGCCAGGCGGTCCTCATCGCGGACGGGCTTGGCCTCGTAGCTGTGGATAAAATAGCACTCCTCGCCGGGCTTGAGCGCGGCCAGCGCCGTGCCGGAAAAATCCGTGCGCCCGCCGCCGGGGTAGAGCGGGTCCCGCCGGGGTAGAGCGGGTCCCAGCTGATGTGCGGCACCTTTTGCGGATGGCCGTCCACGTCCGTGTCGGGGATCTTTACCACACGGCCCGGAATAAGCCCAAGGCCCTTGTGCAGGCCGAACTCCTCCGACTCGTCAAACAGCATCTGCATTCCTAAGCAGATGCCCAGCAGCGGCGTACCGGCGGCGGCCTTCTGGCGAATCGGCTCGATCAGCCCCAGCCGTGCCAGACCGTCCATGCCGTCCTTGAACGCGCCGACGCCCGGCAGCACCAGCTTTTCCGCGGCCAGCACGTCCGCCGGGTCACTGGTCAGCAGCGTTTCGGCCCCAAAGTGGGCAAACGCATGGCGGACGCTCAACAGGTTGGACAGGCCGTAGTCAATCACTGTTACCTTCATACCTGGCGCACCTCCACCCCGCCCGCGCGGATGTCCTCTTTCAGCTCCGTCACGGTTTCTTTTTTGTAATGCAGCACAGCGGCACAGGCCACGGCGTCCGCGCCCGCGTTGGCAGCGTCCACAATGTCGTCGCCGCAGCCGACACCGCCGCCGCAGATGACCGGCACGTTCACGGCTTTCGTCACGGCCTCGATCAATTCAAGGTCCATACCCTGCTGTAACCCCTCGTTGTCAACGCTGGTCAGCAGGATTTCGCCCGCGCCCAGCGCCACGCCGCGCTTGGCCCACTCGACGACGTCATAGCCGGAGTGGGCGCGGCCATTGTCGTAGTAGGCTTCCCACTTGCCGGGCCAGGTGCGGCTGCGCTTGGCCTGAATCGACAGCACCATGCACTGGCTGCCGAACGCCTCGGCCACCTCGGTGATAAGCTCGGGGCGCTTGATGGCCGCCGTGTTGACGGCCGCCTTGTCCGCACCCATCGACAGGATGTGGCGCACATCCTCAACGCTGCGCAGCCCGCCGCCCACGCAGACAGGAATATACACATCATCGACTGTTTTGCGCACAATATCGCTTAAATTGTTGCGGTTGTACAGGCTGGCGACGATGTCGATATAGAGCAGCTCGTCTATCCCTGCCTCATAATATTCTTTGGCAAACGCATTCGGGTCGCCCAGCTTGCGCAGTCCCTCGAGCTGGATTCCCTTGACAAGGTTGGTGTCCTTGACGTCCAATCTTGCGATAAGTCGTATTTTTTTGCTCATAGCTGAACCTTTCTAAAGCCTTCCCCTGTGGGGGAAGGTGGCCGCGCGAAGCAAGGCCGGATGAGGGGCGCGTGTGCCGCGATTGCCCGCAAACGGGTTGCCGCGGAAAGTCCACCCCTCATCAGTCCGCTTCGCGGACAGCTTCCCCCAAGGGGGAAGCCTTTTCGCTCAAATTTCGTGGTGCGTCCCCCTCGGGTCGCCCCACAGTACCTCGCTGTCGCCCTCGTAGGGGGTGTGGCGGAGCTTCCACATATTGTCCTCCCACTTCCAGATGTGGGGGCTGCGGAAGCGGTCCGCCAGGTCCATAAAGTAATCGCGGTCCATCCTGGGCTGCTCAAACAGCTGGCTGGCCCAGGGGAAGTGCTGGCGGTCCAGCGACAGATATTTGAAGATTTCCTTTTCAAAACGGTCCGGGTACTCGCCGTCAAACTTCTTGCAGAGCGCCTTGCCCTCGTCCAGCGTGATCTCCTCGTTGCGGATCTCCTGCGCGGCGTCGTAGGTCGTGCGGCCGATGCCGTACTTGATGTAGGTCGTGTAGTAGAAGAAGTCGTCGATCTTGTCATCGATGGAGTTGTACTTGGAGTAGGTGCCCTGGGTGCGCTCCGGCGCGGGGCGGAAGCCGCCGTGCTCGACGCTGTAGTAGTACGCGCCCTGCGGATGCCACTTCTCGTAATAGCCCAGATACCGCACCTGAATGTGATTTTTCTCAAGGTTGGAGGTCTCGGACGGCAGGTAGATGGCCAAATCGGCCTTGTCCACTTTGTAGTCCTCCTCCAGCTGGCGCAGGCTGACACCGCCCAGATAAATGTGGTCGTAGTCGTTGACCGCAAAGAAGTGCTCATCGCGCAGGGCGGAGTTGTTGTCGGCAATCGGGTTGCCGAACTCGGCCTCGTTCTCGCCGTAGAACACCAGCGGGATGCCGAACTTCGCGGCCATCTTGGGTGCCAGCTGCTTCTGGCCCAGAATGAACGGCTGGAACGGGTGGAACAGGTTCTCCGTCGCAAGGCGGGTCAGCAGGCGGTGGGTCATGCCGTTGGGGGTGCACAGGTAGTTGTCAAAGCCCGCGTGGATCCACGCCTGCATATTCTCCCAGCCCCAGGGCGTGTAGATGTGCGGGGCCCAGGTGACGGTCAGCGGATGCATACCGTACTTGTATTTCAGCAGGTGCGCGGCGTAGAAGCTGTCCTTGCCGCCGGAGCCGGGCACAAGGCAGTCATAGCTGCCGTCGTTCTTGCGGTACTGGTCGCAGAGCTCGCGCAGCTCCTTCTCGCGCAGGGCCCAGTCGATATGGCCGTTGGCCTTGTTGTGGCAGGCATGGCAGGCATCACAGACACCGTCCTCCTGAATGACCATCGTTTTCTTGATGGAGTTGATCGTGTGCTCAAACTCATAGCAGGAGTTGGGCTTCTGGTTGCTCATAACACATTCCTTGCAGAACTGTACATGCTTGGGCAGGCCGTAGTAGGCTTCGAGCTGGTCCTCCGGGATATCGGGGGCGTATTTGCTGTAATCAATGTCCACATGGCGGGGAATCTTTTCCATATTCTTTACACTCCAATCGGCTCTGTATCAAAATGAAAAGGCGCCGTCCGATAGCAATGCTATCAGACGGCGCCTTTGCCGTATGGGGGTATTATAGCACAAGGAAAATCATTTTGCAAGGGGTGTTATTCCGCAACCTGCACGCCGTCGATAAATACGGCCCGCACCTCGGTCATGACCTCGAAGGGGCAGCCGTTCGTGATGACGACGTCCGCGTCCTTGCCCACCTCCAGCGAGCCGACGCGGTCTGCCACGCCGATGTGCTCCGCCGGGTTGATGGTGATGGCCTTCAGCGCGTCGAACGGATCCATGCCGGCCTTGACCGCCATGCCTGCGCAGAGCGGCAGATACTGCTGCGGAATGACCGAGTTGTCGGTGATGATGGACACGTGGCAGCCCGCATTGGCCAGCACGCCGGGGGTTTTCCAGGATTTGTTCTGCAGCTCAAACTTGCTGGCAAACGTCAGGCTCGGGCCGACAGCCATCGGCACGTCCTTTTCTTTTGCCAGCTCGTCCGCAATGAGATGCCCCTCGGTCACGTGCTCCAGCGTCAGGCGCAGATCGAACTCCCGCGCAATGCGCAGCGCCGTAAAGATGTCGTTGGCCTGGTGGGCGTGGGCCTTTAAGGGGATTTCCCGCGCCAGCACCGGCAGCAGGGCCTCGAGCTTCTGGTTGTAGGCGGGCATTTTGGTCACGTCACCGTTGGCCGCCTGCTTGCGCGCGCCGTAGTCCCGCGCCTGCATCAGTGCACCGCGCAGGAACGCCGCCGTGGACATGCGGGTGGAGTCGCACTTGTCACGGTAGCAGCGCTTGGGATTCTCGCCAAAGGCGCACTTCATGGCGACGGGGTCGCGGACGATCATGTTGTCCACGCGCTCGCCGACAGTTTTCATTGCCAGGAAGGTGCCGCCCAGCACGTTGGCGCTGCCCGGGCCGGTGCAGACGCAGGTCACGCCTGCCTTACGCGCGTCGGTCAGCGAGGGGTCGCGCGGGTTGATGCCGTCGATGGCGCGCAGTTGCGGCGTCCAGATGTCGTTCATCTCGTTGTAGTCGCAGCCCTCGTACCCGATGCCGTAGCCGTCGAGACCGATATGGGTGTGCGCGTCCACAAAGCCGGGGAATACATCAAGGCCGTCGGCGTCGAAAACCACAGCGTCCGCCGGGGCGGTCAAATCGGTTCCGATGGCGGCAATTTTGCCGTCGGCCAGCAGAATGTCGGCCTTGCAGGCGTCGCGGTGGACAGCGTCATGGACGAGGCCGCCGCGGATGAGGGTGGTGGGCATTTTCATTTCCTCCTACATAAAATGGGATGGTTGTCCCATCCCATTTTGCTTTTTATTGAAAGTTCTCTGCCGCGGGCATTTCCGCCGCGTTGTAAAGGAACAATACCAAATCCGGTTTTGTTTCCTCAATGTACGAGGCAATCGTCTGCGGGAACGCGCGCTTGTCAATCGTGTCCAACTCCGCGCACGCCTGCGCCAGATACGGCGTAAACGCACAGGCAAAGCTATCCCGCACCAGCAGCACCCGCTTATCATTCGGCGGCTGGTGATTCACGATATGGCAAAGGCCATAATCGCCGCCAATGTAGCCCGCGTAGGGGTTGTCAGTGTACAGGTCTTTCTTTTCGAACATTTCGGGCACAAGCAGCGTGTTGACATAGTCGCCGCTGCGGTCTATGCCCTTATCCGGGACTGTCAGCGTAAAATCTGCGGCGTAGTTTGGTGTGATGACCGAGAAGTCATCCACCCCAGCGTACACCGTGCCGACGCGCTTGCCCTGACTGCCCAAAAAACAATTCGGATAGGTGGTCACTGTGTAGTTGTTCAGATCGGTGATGGCGTCGTCAAACACAAAGCCATACTCGCTCTTAAGGATTTGCGCCACCTGTCCCCAGCACCAGAACGCTCCTTCCGGCGTCCAATGGTGGTCGGTCTTAAAGAAGAAGTTGTATTGGTTTATACCATTCTCGTGGATGACCTGCCGCAGGTCTGTACAGTGCACCTGTCCACCCAACTGCGCCAGAAAGGCATCCGCCATCGGGTTATAATTATCCTGCACACCGGTGGGCAGCTCCGGGTCATATTTACTGATTTTCTGCGGTGTCAGCACAAAGTACAGCTCTGCGCCGTTCTCCTTGCAGATTTCCTGCAGTGACAGAAGGGACCGAGCACTCTCCGTCACATCCGCTGGTTCACAGACAAAGGTGAGATAGCCGTTTTTCAGCTTGACGACCTCGTCACCCTCGGCAGTGTCCTCAATCACATTTTTGCCCAATGTCATCTGAAAAAACGTGTTCAGATTGATCATTCCGTGATAAAACGGCACGCTTTCCTGCGCTGTCGTCTCCACCGTGTCCGTCGTCAGGGCTGCGGCATCGGCGGCCTGCACTGCGAGGTTTTTCCAGGTCCGTACACTTCCGCTGCCCAACACAGCCATCATCAGCAGCATCGGCAGGGCCTTCCATCGTTTTTGCTTCATGTCTGCACCCCCCCCCTTAAAAATCAAAGTAAATGAACGGATTGTATCCGCCCTTTACAATAAAGGAGAGCGCAACCAGAAACACTGCCGCGCACCAGACCGGGCGCAGTCTCTCTATCCATGCCCCACGTCTGCCTGCTTGAGCACGCAGCCAGACCGCAATGGGCAGGGCAGCGGCCATACCGATGAGCAGAAACATTTTATATTCTGCAAAATAGTAAACTGCCTTCTCGTCCAGCAAACCCGTAGTGTGGATATTGAACATTGCCAGCAGATATTTAAGCGCACCTGTGACATTCTCTGACCGGAACACCACATTGCCCGCGATGAAGAAGAACACCGTATAAATCCAGCCAAGCCAGCTTTTCTGCCCGGACAAATTCAAAATGCGCTCCACACACAGAAGCACGAAGTACATCATGCCCCAGACAATGTACGTCCATTTGGCGCCATGCCAGATGCCGGTCAGCAGCCAAACAATAAAAATGTTGAAGTAGAGCCGCCGTTTTGCAGCCACACGGCTGCCGCCCAGCGGAATGTAGACATAGTCGCGGAACCAACTGCCCAGCGAGATATGCCACCGCCGCCACAGCTCCGTGATAGAACGGCTGATGAATGGATAGTTAAAGTTTTCCAGAAAGTGAAAGCCGAACATCTGCCCCAGACCGATGGCCATATCCGAATACCCTGAAAAATCAAAGTACAGCTGCAAAGAGTATCCGACAGCCCCGATCCATGCCATGGAGAACGACAAATTTCCCACAGAGGAAAACGCCGCGTCCGCCACATAGGCCAAGTTGTTGGAGAGAATGACTTTTTTACCAAGTCCTATAGCGAAGCGATACCCTCCCCTATTCCAGTTTTGCAGACTTTCCTGTCCGGTTATGAATCTGGTCTGCAAAATCAGAATAGCGGACGATAGGGCCGGCAATCAATTGCGGGAAGAAAGCAATGTACAGCATGACATCCCACAGGCTTTTCTGTGCCGCTTCCCCGCGGTACACATCGACCACATAGGAAATCGCCTGAAACGTAAAGAAGGAAATGCCGATTGGCAGTGTAATTTGCGGAACAGGAAGCCGCACAAACGGCAGGCGGTTCAAGTTTTCCGTAAAGAATCCGAGATATTTAAATACGAAGAGCACAGTCAGATCCACACTGACCGCTACAAGCAGGAAACCCTTCCGGGCACTTTTTGCCGACGCCTCGATTTTACGGGCAAAGAGCCAGCTTGACACGATGACCAGCAGCATGACCAACACAAAGCGTGGTTCACCCCACGCATAAAACAGCAGACTGGCCCCTGTCAGAAAGAGGTTTCTGGCTGCCGTGCAGCGCTTTGGAATCAGATAGTAAAGTAAGGCCACTACCGGTAAAAACGCAAACAAAAACGTGGCACTGGAAAAGAGCATTCGGTGGGTCTCCTTACTTACACGTTAAAATCCAAGCACGTCCTTACCGCGGTGTACGGTCTTACCTTGCCGTCCGCCACGGCGACGTGGGCGGGGTGGGTGGAGTAGCCTTTGAGCGCGGCGGCGTCGGTGAAGGTCGTGTCCAGCATCAGGTCAGCGTTGGCAGAGCTGGGCAGGGCGTCGGTGTAGACGCGGACATCCAGCAGGCCGGGGATCTTACCGGCCAGACCCTCCAGCCCTTCCTTGATGCCGGCCTTGACGGCGGCCTTTTCGGCGTCGGGCATCTCCTTTAATTTCCACAAAATAACATGACGTACCATTACTTGTTTTCCTCCCAGATGGGGTGCTTGAGCTGCCACTCGCCGTACTCGTTCTTCTCGAACAGGTCGCGGTTGTAGAACTTGTCCAGAATGGCCCAGAACTCGGTCTCGGTGTAGCCGCAGAACTCGCAGAAGTCACGCACGCAGAGCGGGTCGAGCTTGCCGTCGCGCTCCTTGATGATGGGGATAGCCTCCTCGCGGGTCATCATGCCGTAGCGGATGTAGCGGGCCGTGTAGTCGGTGGCGGCGGCGTGGCCGAACTTGGGATACTTGAGCCAGCTGTGTACCAGATAGGCGCGGGAGTCGATCTGGTCAAAGTTCTCGGCGTGGTGGGTGCGGTCCCACTCGTGGGTCAGGTCGTGGAAGCCGTGGGCCTTGGCGATCTGGTAGTTCTTGTAGCTGTTCCAAGGCACAAAGTAGCTCATGTAGAACGGGTCGAGCTTGGCGCGCTCCTCGGCGCTGGGGGCCAGCGTCAGAGAGAGGTCTTTCTCAGTCACGCCGTCGCCCAGCAGTTCCTCCATCGGCATACCGACGGCGACACCGTTCTCGATCTGGCCCATGGCGGAGTAGGTCTCCTTATCGGCGTTGCCGCCGTACTCAAAGCTGACGTTCTCGCCGTAGCAGAGCATAGGGGTGTTGAACTTGGCCGCCATGTGCAGCGGGAAGGTGTAGATCAGGCGGTCGACGTACCAGGTCGGCTTGCCGTATTTCTCAAAGAATTTGCGCATCAGGACCTTCTGGACCTTGATGTTAGGCTTGCAGGAGATGATGGTGCAGCCGAACTCCTCGCTGATGTTCTTGAGGTTGTGGATACCTGCCTGCGTCATGGGGAAGTTGTCCTCGACGCTGAACAGGATGGGGTTCATGTGCATGACTTCCTTGAGCATCCAGACCTGGAAGTGGCTGTCCTTGCCGCCGGAGACGGCGACGGCACAGTCATAGCCGCC
>OJQC01000239.1_pt1 | contig 17551 bp, 8 predicted proteins | sample 1598721 | NCBI WGS metagenome assembly OJQC01 (sample SAMN03922502, study PRJEB24848) | human gut metagenome | isolation source: stool sample | host: Homo sapiens | place: Germany | collected 2011-11
CCGGTTATAATTATCTTGTTTCCTTCGATGGCAGCTGTCGCAATTTCTGGGTTGGCCGACTCTACTGTGAAAGTCATGCTCTCACCTCCGTCAAAAAAACGTGCCGGTTCCAAGGTCTGTCTGTTTTTTTCTCCGGTTGCAAGATAGATGTTGGGGAGTTCCTGTTTTACGCCGTTTCCTTCGACCAGCGTGAGCAGTTTGTTGGCATCAATAAGTCCGCTACCCATTTGTCCCTGATAGTATTTGTTCATCTCCATTAAAACCGGTGTGGATTCCCCTGCCAGTGCATAATATTTATAGTAGAGCTTACTGCCCGACATATAAGGAGAAAGGTCTCGCGTAGATTGCAGGATTAACTCTTTGAATTGTTTGGCAGTGAAGTGCTTGTGCAGTTTGGCAGCATACGACAATCCTAAGGCTGCTACACCTGAAACGTGCGGACAGGCCATGGAAGTTCCGTCCATGTATCCGTATCCTACACCGTCGCTCAGCAGGGGAGGCATAGTGGAGTAAACGCTACCTTGTACGCTTTTATGGTAGTCGGAGTCGCCGCCCGGTGCTGTGATGTCTACTCCCCGACCATAGTTGGTGTAGGAAGAAGGCATGAAACTTGCATCCATGGCTGCCACACTGATAAAATCACCATAAGCACCGGGATATCCTGCTGCTGCAGCATATTCGTTGCCGGATGCAAAGATTATCAAGCCGCCTTCTATGGTGCCATTCGGCGAACCCGCATTGTGAATAAAGTAATCCATAGCTTCCTTTTCCAGCGGGCAATTTTGTGCCCATTCTTCATCGGTGGCAAAACCACGCATCGAAGTGGCGGCATCAGCCAGTGCGGAGTTGTAACCCCAACTGCATTGCAGGATAACCGCCCCGTTGTCGGCGGCATATTTGATGCCTTGCGCTTCGCTATATGGGCTGGTGCCATAGTTTCCTGAGAAGATTTGGATAGACATGATCTTTACACCGTCACCATTGCCGGAACCTCCGGCAATACCGCATACGCCTTCGCCGTTGTTGTTTACGGCTGCAATGGTACCGGCTACGTGAGTGCCATGTCCCGTATCACCCTCGGACGACCAGTCTATGGTAGGAGTCTGCTGTGCAAAATTGTATCCGTAGACATCGCCCTTGTATCCGTTGCCGTCGTTGTCTTTGTCCGATTTATAGATTTCGTCCTCGTTTATCCACATATTGGCTTGCAAGTCGGGATGTGCCCACATTACACCTTCGTCCATTACGGCAACGATGATTGATGGGTCACCCGTACATTTTTTCCAGGCTTCGGCACAATTAACGTCAGCGCCTTGCTTGGAGTTAGGAACTAATGTTTGATCGCCGTCATTGATGTAGTGCCATTGTTTGCTGAGTCCCGGATCGTTGAATATGGAGGCTTTTTGCATCATACGTGTAGCAGCATCAGTTGGAGGAACTATTACGGCAGGACGTTGGTCATCACGACGTTTCAGCTCGCGGTTGTATTGAATTTTTGCAATTTCTCCTACTTGGGCCAACTCTTCGGCGGCCTTGCGTACGTCCGTTTTTTCGTCAAAGCGGACAATATACCATAGGTTGAGTCCCGCCTTACGGGTTAACTCTTCCTGGCGGTTGACAGGGAAAATACGTTCTATGTTGTAAGAACCGATAATTTCCAAGGCGCGGTCCATATCAGGAATACCCGAACGGGTGGCAGTTCCATAAGCATTGGTGCTTCTTGTCAATGCTCTGTTCAATAATTCTGTCACTTCCGGACGGAATTTAATCATCAACTCTCCGCTAATGGCCTCGTCGGGCGTATTTACGATAACTGCGCTTTTGGGAGTTTCCGGTGCTGTCGGTATCTCCACCGGCGAATAAGTGTCCGTACATGCTCCGAAGAGGAGTATGGCACCTGCCAATATGATGAGATTCTTTAGTTTCATAAAATTCTGTTGTTTCATTGGTTTTAATATTTAGGCTTCAATATCGGATAAAGCTCGTAGAAATATTCAAATGATGTCGGAACATTACTGAATCCAGGCATTATCCCTTGGTCATCTTTGCCTCTGTTCTGATTGAATATACTGATTTCAGGTGACCAGAACATTAGGTAGGGGTGGTGTAAGAGCCAATCGGGAAGGTCTCCATGCAGGTAGTTCAAGCCGATACGTAAATCCTTGCAATGGGGCAATACTTTGGGTTTGCCTACCAATACACTTGCGGCGGTTTTCAGTGTATCGTTTGCTTCCACTTCCTCTTTTGTATATTTGGGTACGCCGTAAGCCATTTTAGGCAATGTCCCTTTGATAATATTATTGGAAAGCACCAGTGATTCCAGGTTTTCCCATTTGAAGAGTCTTTCCAACATCGGATTGGATAGATTAGAGTTATTATTATTGTTTGAACCATACAATCCTCCCCATTCTTCTTTGGGATATCTGGCTGTACCTGTCAAATCTATCTCATGACCGCGACGGTTGGTTGCCAGTGACAGGTGTCTCAGATTCGGGAAGTTCTCTGGAGTAAGAATGGCAGGTACTTCCTGGAAATTGTTGCTGCTCAAGTCCAGCGTCACTAAATTCTTCAGATTCACAAAATCGGGTGGCAATGTGGTAAGTCCGAATGAATAGATACGCAGGTTCTTGAGTTTCGTCAGTTGGGTAATGGCGGTTCCCGTATCGAATGAATACATGAATTTGTTACCATTGGAGAAGAAACTTAAAGTTTCGAGCTCTGTAAGATAACGTATTTCATCGGGAATACCTTCTTTAGTAATAAATTGGCTGAATTCAACCGCGCGTACACGTCCGAGATTCTCCGGAGTACATCCCTTGTCCTGCTCTTCCCACAATTTTACCTGTGGCCAATTCATTAAAGACTCATTTTTATCCCACTTGACAGCTACGTTCAGCTTGCGTTCAATGATGACTAAAGCCAATGAGTCACCTTCGCGTGTAGGGGTTATTTCGGGTGCACGCTCCTGACTGATGAGTAGTGCATCATGCTTCACCATGTCTTCATTGCCTTCTGCTACGAGAAAGTTGATTTTGGCTTCTCGATTTGTAGCATCCGTATTTCCTTCCCAATTGAAACGGATAGTGGTTTTGCGGGGGCGGGCGCCACAGTCAAGCGTAAATTTATATTTATCGTAAGAAAGCCAAGTGGCTGCATCCTGTGGTATGTCCACTTTGAAGTCTACATTGGAAGTGACCTCTACATCAAAATAGCGTTTACCATAATCGGCGTAGTTCTCCAATTCAACAGAGGTGGTAGAAAGGGTTAAAGCCTTGTCAAACCCGGCTTGTACGATTTTAAGAGAACGTGTTTCGGCATCGTTACGGGTCTTGAAGTTTATTATGGCTTCACGTTGTTTGTTGGCCAATATAGTGGTATCTACTTTGATGACACAAATCTCCGAACTTTTGCCGTTGGTGGGCGAAATCTGTACCCATGATTCGCTGGGGGTGGCTGTCCAGTTGCCCGGTACTGAGACGTGTACTTCACGCGTTCCGCCTACGGCTTCCATTTGGATCTCTTTCTCGTCCAAAGTAAAACCGGGTGTATTCTCATTGTCATCCGAACAGGAGGCACCTATCAGAAGTGCCATTATGCTAAGAATATATTTTGCTTTCATATATCTGTATCTATTAAGTTATCAGTATTTAGGAACTACTGCATCGCAGCCGCGTACGTCTTGTCCAGGATCAAACAGGAAACTTGCCAAACCGGCTGTTATGTATGGACAGGCTGTAGTCAGGTCTATCGAAATATTCGGATTATCTGTCAACTCGACACCGAAACGTATTTTATCCAGGGTGTAATCAACTACTCTGCGGATGTCGTTCGACCCCAAGTAAAGCACTCTCAGCCCATGGTGTGCATAAACGGCGGTAGGCCATTCTTTCATGCAGCGGTATCCGTTGTCATCACGCTGACCGCGGAAGATAAACTGCTTCAGATTGGGAAGATCCAGTGCGCGATAGGCAAATCCATCGAAGGCATTGCCCGTTAAATCCAGTCCACTCATATAGGGGAACTTGAGGGCGTTGAAGTTCTTCGGCAATGTTTTGATTCTGTTCGCTGCCAGGTCGAGTGCCATTGTGTAGAAAACATAGTCTCCCTCCAATGCCTCTTCTGGAAATTCCCGGATATTGCAGGCACGAAGTACCAGGTAATTGACTTTGGTTCCGGATTCATAGATACATCCGGGGAATTTGCCTAATGGGTTGAACGACAGATTCAGAATCTCTACATTAAGACCATGGAACTTGTCACCGCCTCGTTTTTCAAAGGAAGTAATTTTGTTCTGTGAGAAGTTAATGGTACCTATCAAGAAAGGAGAGTCTGCATCGAATATATCCGGGAACTCCGTAAATTCATTGCCGGCAAATGACCATGTCTCTACCGCTTCAAATCCGGCAAAATATCCTTGGTCATCGCGTGGAAGAGCTTTCAGGTGGTTGTTGCTTAAGTTTAGTGTTCCCAGGTTATGGTCTTTGCCGAATGGTGCTTCAAATTCTTCAATCTGATTGTTCTGCATATCGAGGAAGCCTAACTTCTTCATGGGCCTCAGGTCGGGTACTCTCTTCAGGTTGTTGTTCATGAAGTACAATCCCTGTAAGCTTTCTTTGGACGCGCTCTTTGTCCACTCTACCATTCCTTCATAGAGCTTATCGCTTGTGATACCGTTGTTGTTGACGAAGTAGACCATTTGTAACTTGGGCATGTTCATAAAGCCTTTAGGAATTTCCTTCAGGTTGGGGCAGTTGTATATTTCTACATCCGTACAGTTTTCCAGCTGGGATAACTCATCGGGCAGAGAGGCTATCGGGCTGTTGGCGATGAAGAGACTTGTCAGTTTCTTTAATTTGCCGATACTTGCCGGTAATGAGTAGATGGCAGTATAGAAATTGTTGGGGTTGTTGGCATACATATTCAATCCGGCCGCGGAACGGTTACCGCAATTGTTAAAGTCCTTGATGTGCTCGTTTAACTTATCAGGCAGGACATTCCACATTTCGGGAGCCATTTCTGCCAGACTGCAGTCTAAAGTCATTTGCTTGAAGTCGGCGCGTTGGGCAGCTATCAGTTCGTCCGGATCGTCTATTTTATTGATAGGAGAGGAGTTGATGGCATCGTTGTGTGAACCGAGAATCAGGCTGCGCAGTTCACTCAGTTCTCCCAATTCTTCGGGCATATGACCGCGTGCACCGAATCCTCCCAAAGAGATAGAAGCTACGTGACCGTCGTCCAACACCATGACACCGGGTTGTGCAATCCATAAATCGATGTCCCGGTCAAATTCCCAGTTACAGCCTTTATTGAAAACAACACCGCGGAAGCTCCAGTTAGGACCGTCGAGCGCTTCCCATATTTTCTTCAGGATAATGCCGTCGTGAATACTGGGGGCTGTTTCCTGCATGGTGATAGGCACATCGGCAACGGTCTCTTTGTTGTCTGCTATGGAAAAACCGTTGGGGGCAGTTACCTTGGCTGCTTCCAGAATTTGGTCTTTTTGGTCTTTAACAATGAAAGAAGTGGCGATGTAATCGCCTGCTTTCAGAGCAAGAATTGTATCGCACACCAACTTGCTGTGATAGGTTTTTTCACTCTCGCTTTCATAGTAATACTCTATATTGGTGCGCATATTTTCGAAAGTGATTAATTCACCGGTCTGTTTGTGCTTCACAGTGATATTTGCTTTGGCTACCTTATCCATACGGTAGGCTTCAGCAGTACGTGTGATTGCTGAAAAGTCTTTCACAAGTTGAAATTTGACTGTTCCGCGTGGGCGGACGTTGACATTGATTGTTTCCACTACCATGCCGCCTGAAACCACTTCGAATGTTTTTTCTGATTCTACGTCATAAGTAAGTAGAGTGTTACCCAGATTGTCGAGCAGTTCGTAGCCTGCAATGTTGTAATGGTCTGCCAACAGTTGGCATTTCTCGCTCCACAGTCCCATTTCAGTATCTGAACCGTTGGTTGCCGAGAGTGCGAGTGTTTGCTCTATTACGTCGTAGGCCGACTTCAGGGTTATTTTGATCTTTTTTGCATCTGCCAGTGAATCGAGAATGTCGGCATTGGCGGCACGTGAAGTTATTTCTTTGTCGGCCGTTAATCCACCATTCTTCACCAGCTTGAATTGTACGAATCCATAGCCTTCTGCCGGAGCGTCATACGTATCGTCCGTACAACTGAAAGTGAGAGCCAAGAGTGCCAAGGCTCCTACCAGTTTGATTAAAATATTTGTAATTCTCATATAGCAGCGTTTATTTTATAGTGGCTTCATTGTTTTTGCGGATAACAAAGGTTCCTAAATCTTTGTCGTTATTGTCGCGGATTACGATGTACAGGCAATCGTCAGTGATATTGTCAAAGGGGATACGATTCTCAAATTTAATGGATGGATAAGCTTTGTAGGCTTCGTCATATACATTACCGTTGCCACAAGATGCCGCCCATTTTATAGCACTCGTTCCTAAAGATTTGTAATTCTCATCGAACAATTCAAATTTTCCATGCCATGAAATCATCCCAAGCGGTGTAATGTGAAGTCTTTCGGACATATCCCACTGTTCTTTGGTAAAAGAGTATTCAAAAATATTATCAGCATTTTCCAAACCTAAATTTTCTGCAATCGCCTCTGCATTTGCTGCCTTGGTCGCCTCTGCCATATATTCATATTTCATGGAATTGATTTGTTTCCATACCTTGAATGTAATGGCACCGTATTGGTTTAATTCTATTCCATAACCTTTTGTATTGAAATTGAAGGTACCGTTATATTTAGTGAAATGTGAATCATAGTCTACTTCCGTATTTTTAGGGACAAGGAACAGAACCATCTTACGTACATCTATGTTAGTGTTCTCTTTTGCTTTTAAGGTTAATACTCCTCCCTCTTTTTCTACTTCCACCCAGATATCTTCAGCCGGTATTTCTTTTGCTGTCCTTTCGATAGGGTCCCATTCCATAAATCGATACTCGAAGTCGTTGTCACGAATCACAACGTGGCATGCTGCCAATTCATCTGTAACGGAAATGACGTCTCCGCTTCCTGGATCCAGAATGAGTTTTTTCCCTTTATCATTCCAAGTAATTCCTCTGCGTAAATTTACAACTTGCCCTATCCACATTATCTGTCCGGCTTCTATACCCGGAGCGCTTACCGGAAATTGGCATGTGTAATCGCTTTCAATGTCACGAATGGTGATATATCCGCTAAGATCTTTATAGCGTTCTTCTAATTTTATGTCTATACTGCCCATTCTGTTGTGACTGATGGTTTGACCGGCTTCTCCACATAAATTCTCGATGAGACTGCTTTCTGCGCCTTCGCTGAGAATCCAGCCGGGTAAAGAAGCCATATCAATCTTCCAGTCGAAATTGGCTTCAAAGCCAATTTGTTCCGTACGGTTGAATGTTTTATCGACAAATTCATTAATCTCGATAATGTCAGATCCTTTTACAGTGTACATCTTCGCTACACGTTCTTTTGCAGCACGATTCATCTCGGCAATTGTTTGTGTTTTGCCGCCCATAGTCAGCTTCACTTGCGCTTTGTCATCTGTAAATCCAAGAGCACCGTTCGTTGCGGTTACTTTTACCGTTTGTTTTCCGGCTTTTCCTGTGAGCGACTGAAATTTACCTGTTTCATCTATAAACTTCAGCCACTGTTTGTCAGTAGTCACTCTCCATTCTGTGGAAGCTTCAAAGCTGATTTCGCATACCTGATCAGGTATGATTTCGTAGGATTGGCTTTCCGGGAAAACGGGGTCAACGACACCCGCATTCTCATCATCGGATGAGCAAGCTCCCATTGCGAAGCCCACTAATAGGCCTAAAAGTATATATTCTAATTTTTTCATATTCATCATCTGACTGGTTTAAAATCCACTATGCAAAATATCTTCTGCCTCAGCGTCGCTGATCCAGCGAATCACAGTGACATAAGCACCCAAAAGGCCTACATCTTTTACATAGACCATGGAGTAGAGTACAACTGTGTCGCGGCAGGGGAAAATGGTTGAGGGGACTGCCGTATAATCTGTGATGCGCAGCATGTTGTCATTGTACAAGCTGCCGAGGAATTCTTGTGTGGTACCGATAATATCTCCGGTATGTACACTGGCCGAGGGAACCATCGGGTCACTATGATCCAGCGTTACTTTCACATCGTAGCCGTCGCACAGGAAGTCGTGAAGCATTATGCTGTTGTCTTCGCCTTCTACCCGGTCGGTCATAATCAGACGCTTGTTGGTGCTATATGGTTTGAATTCGCTGAGGAAAGAGGACTGCACTACGGCATAACGCGTGAAGTTGTTGATGTCGAACGGGCACATTTTTTGCAGACGAACATTGGCGGTCACTCCATAGTAAGGCCATTCCACATCTTCGAGTGATACAATACGCATGCGGATGTTCAGTGAATCGTCGTCTGCTATGTTTTCATAGATACCGTTGATTTCGACGGATGTAGCCAGCTCTCCGGCAGGAATTGTTACGGTGTTCGACTTGATGGAATAGTGATAGCCTTCAATGGCATTACTTTCTGTCTGGAGGATTTCAATACCGAATTTCCGGTCGTAAGGGACACTTTTCGTTGCCGAAAGCGCCACTTTGTAGTCATTGTTCTCCTGGAATACAGGACAGACATTCAGCGAATCGGTAAACATTACGTAAGACGGGCCGTCATAGGTCTGCTCTTCGCTGCTGCACGCCGCCAGCAAGGCAAGGGAAAGCAGGGCGGTGGCAATTAATACATTATATATAGATAGATGTTTCATTATAACACGCATCAAAAATTAGTTATTACTATCGTTAGGTTGCAATTCCGAACCCGGTGCATCAAGCTCATGTTGTGGGATGGGCCATACAAAGAGCGGATGGTCGGCTTCTATCTTCAACGAGTTGGCCGCCTCTACGGTGTTGGATTGCGGTTCGCGTTCGAAGCCTTTGTGCCAGCGTTTGAGGTCGTGCAGGCGGAAACCTTCCATAAAGAGTTCTCGTACTCGTTCTTCGGAAATGGTTTCCAGCCAATTATCTTCACCTATGACGGTGGCGCCGTAGGTCTTATAACGTGCCGAACGCAAGGTTGTAATGTCTTTCCCCGCTTTGGTGTATTCTTTCAGGTGGCAGTAGGCTTCGGCTCTGATGAGGTATTGCTCGGAGAGACGGAATACTTTCGGCATGTTTACATGATAGATATTCAGCTTGATGAAATCTTCATTGCCATGATATTTGACGAGCAGAGGCCATGTGAGGCCATGTGCATATCCTGTAGTCTTTTGTGCAAAGAAGCTTTCGGAACGCAGGTCGTTCTGATCATATAGGTTCAACGCCCAACTGGCGGGTACATAGTCCGGTTTATAGGAGATGTTGTCGTAATTCAGGAATACACGTCCCAGGGCGCCGCCGTAGGAAGTGGTATTGAAACCTACCTTCCAAATAATCTCGGATGCACTGTCGTACTTCCACATATATTGGTAGTGCGTCAGCTTGGAGGTGTATTTAGTTTTTGCACTCGACAGTTGTAAGTAGTCATCCTCAATGACTTGGGTGGCATAGTCGCGTGCTTTTTCCCAATCTTGCATGTAGAGGTAGACACGTGCCAGCAATGCTTTTACGGTACTCTTGGTGATGTACGGAGAGTTATTGGTTTCATCGAGGGTCACCAGGTCGAGTGCCTTTTCCAAATCGGAAATGACGAAAGCATAAGAGTCTTTCAGTGAAGAACGGATCATACGTTCGGGGTTGTAGTAGCTTGAAATCAGCGCTACGCCCAATTCGTTTTCGGCGGTGGCGGGTTCGTAGGCTTTGCAGAAACATTTGATGAGTTCCGAGTAGGCTAATGCACGTGCAAAGTATGCTTCTCCTTTCAAATCTTGCAGCTTGTCGAGTTGTTCGTCGTCTGTGAGTGTGTTTTCCAAATCGACAATGCTTTCGAAGAAATAATTGCACCGGCCTATTGTGGTATAAAGAGCGCTGTAAACTGCCTCTATTTCCCGGTTGGTGGCAAGGATGTCCCATCTCCAGATATCACCGTAGGTGTTGCTGAAGCCTTCTACCGCATATACTAAGTCGGCTTGAATATCAGGGAGCAAAGTCAGATATCCGCTGTATAATGCAGAACTTTTGTAGCTGGCGTAGATACCGATAACCGCCTGATTTGCATCGGATACCGACTGGATGGCTTCCTTGTCGGGAATGGCGTTATCCGGGTATTTATCTAAACAACCGGTAAAGACGAGCGAAAGCATCGCCACCAGTCCTATTTTTGTAAATGATTTCATTATTGAATAATTAAACGTTAAAATGTGAATTCCAAACCAAATGTAAACTGACGTGTCATAGGATATTGCGCCTTATACACATTTGAACTTGATTCCGGATCCATGCCGGAGAAATCAGTAAACGTAAAGAGATTCTGCGCTTGCACATAAACGCGGGCAGACGATAAAACTTTTGTGCGCTCAAGTAGGGACGCAGGTAGTGTATAACCGAGCGACAAATTCTTCAGGCGCAGGAAAGATGCGTTCTCTAACAGGTGCGTATCAAACTGTGGCGTTACTCCATAGCGTGGAATGGAGGTAACGTCACCGGCTTGTTTCCAACGGTCGTAGAGCATACGGCGAGAGAGGTTGTAGTTGTCGAAGGTTGTGTTTTCCTCGAAATAGCGGTCGTTGTTTATCATCCAGCGGTCGGCCACCCAACTGAACTGTGCGCCGAGCGAAAGTCCTTTCCATGATACGACGGTACCGAAACCGCCCTGCCAAGGGGCGATATAGCTGTGTCCTACAAGCACTTTGTCGGACTCGTTCATTACAGGAGTTACTTCTCCGTTCTTGTCATACCACAAAGGGTCACCCGTTGCCGGATTGACGCCTGCGTAACGGTTCAGGTAGAACTCACCGTAAGAGTGACCTACTGCCAGCTTCATGCCGGTGGTGGCCATTACATATTCCTGCACTCCGTTATAGAGTTCGGTAATTTCATTCTTATTATAGGAAACATTGGTGTTGATGTTCCATGTGAAGTCTTTGGTGCGGATGATGTCGGCACTCAGGTTCAGTTCCGCACCGCGGTTTATCATGCCGCCCACATTGTCCCAACGTGAACCGTAACCGGCATCTGCATAGGCCACAGGTACAGCCATAAGCATATTGGTTGTTTTCTTGTTGTAGAACTCGGCGTCTAAGTTGATGCGATTGAAGAAACCTAAGTGGATTGCGATATTTGTTGTCCACAACTTCTCCCATTTCAGCTCTTCGTTTCCTTTTGTCAAAGGTGCCAAACCGGCATCGCCGAGATAGTTGCCTCCACCGCCTACTAAAGCAAGGTGGTCGTAATTGGGGATTTCGGAGTTACCGGATGTTCCCGTACTAATTGCCAGTTGTGCAGTGGTCAGCCATTCACAGCCTTTCATGAATTTCTCATTAAGCAGGTTCCACATCAAACCCACTGACCAGAAGGTAGCCCACCGGCCTTTGACACCGAAGCGCGATGAACCGTCGGTGCGCAGAGAGAAGTCTGCGTAGTAGCGGTTGTCATAGTTATATTCGCCGCGGCCGAAGAACGAAACGTAAGAATAGGCCGTACTACTGTTTCCCCAAGAGGTGGCACGTGTTCCGGTGGCTATGTCTGCTAGCTTGTCGTTGTTTTGTCCTGCAGTAGCCACCGAGAAACCTTCCGACTGATAGTCTATTCCTTCTTGTCCGATCAGGAAATTGAAGTCGTGGACGTGATTCAGGTTAAAACGGTATTCGGCAGTATTGGTGATAGACAAGTTATAGGCGTGACTGTTGGAACGAGCTGCCTTACCCTGATCCTGATTGGGGCGGTAGGAAGGCATGCTGAATGTTTCATCTCCTATATCAGTATAATTTAAGCCGGCTTGCGAACGTATTTTCAATCCCTCTATCGGAGTTACTTCAAAGAATATATTACCGATGAGTTTGTTTTTCTTGCTGCTGTATGGATTGTTCATAATCCATTCCAGTGGGTTTTGGTTGAGGCCTTTCCATGAACCGTCGTTCACCGAAGCCAGCGAACCGTCTTCTTTGTACGGATTCCAGTAAGGCAACATGAAACGTGCGGCCGAAATGGGAGTTACGGTAGAGTATGCGCCCTGGTCAGCTTGCTGTATTTTTTCATGGGTCATCATGATGTTGGTTCCTAACTTGAGCCATTTCTTGGCCTGTGCTTCCACATTGGCGCGGGCGTTGTAACGCTTGAAGTAGGACTCAATGGCAACGCCGTCCTGATCGTAAAAGTTACCGGAAACGTAATAGCGTATTTTGTCCGTAGCTCCGTTTACTTGTACTTCATAGTTCTGTAGCAGTGCAGATTTGTTGAACACTTCGTCAAACCAGTTTATGTTGATTTGTCTTAATTTGTCGTAATCTTTACCGGTGTCCAGGCCCACTTCTTTTTCGTAAGCAATGCGTTCTTCGGTATTCATCAGGTTCCAATTTTCTTGGGCCAGCTGTGAGATGCCGAGTTGGGTACGGAAAGTAACCTTTGCATGTTGATTGCTTAGGGCTCCCCGTTTGGTTGTGATAACAATGACACCGTTGGCTGCACGTGCGCCATAGATAGAGGTGGAAGAAGCATCTTTCAGTACGGAAATGGATTCGATGTCCGACGGATTGATAGCGTTAAAGTCTCCACTGGAGATAGGCATGCCATCCATGATGAACAACGGAGTAGTACCGGAATTAATGGAGTTGGTTCCTCGAATGGAGAATACGGCAGGAGCGCTGGGCTCTCCCGATTGGGACAATACGGTCAATCCCGTTGCCTGGCCTTGCAGCGCTTGGTCAAAACTGGGAGCAGGCACATCTGCCAGCTTCTCGGATTTTACCGTAGATACTGAGCCGGCAATAGTACCTTTCTTACGCACACCGTAAGCCACTACCACTACTTCATCCATTACTTGCGCATCTGATTTCAGTGTGATGTTCAGCGTTTTAGTGCTTGCTGTTACTGTATGCTGCTGTTGCTGCATACCTACATATGAGAAAGTCAAGGTAGCTTGTTCAGCTCCTTTAATTTCAATGTTGTAATTCCCGTCAATATCGGTAATTACGCCATTCCCGCTGCCCTCTTGTACAATGCTACACCAATCAACGGTTCGTTTCCTTCTTCGGAAATGACCTTACCTTTCACGCTGAAGTTCTGCGCAGAAAGTGATTGCATGCTGATAATTGCTACGAGGGAGAGGAATAAAAGAGTTACTCTTTTCATTTCTACTATTTTAAATGTTTGAATTTTACCGGAAATGGAATATTATCATACTTGATTGTGTTTGATGGGGACTGGATGAACCAATGAGGCTGAAGTATTTGTGCATCGTTTTGAGGTTTTAGTTAATATTCTGTTTATTTTATATGTGTTTAGACTTCTTTTTGCAAAGGAAATAAGTGTTTGTGAGAAAAAGTTTATACTATATTAAATTATGCTTTTTTTGTTTTCGCTTTAACAAAAAAGCACTGAATACAGTTTTATTTAGTTTTGAACTTCGTTTAGTACAGGATTTTTCTTTTCCGTTCTGTCTGCTGTTTGCGGTAAGGGGGAGATTGTATGTAACGGATAGGGTTTGACGTTTGTTGGAGAGGCTGGTTCTGCGAGGCCTTTTTTATTGAGGTATAGTCAGAATGTAGTGAAGCATCTGTTTTCCTAATCACAGGGAGAACAGATGCTTCACTACATTTCGTATGGCGGTATGATGTAGAGTTTTGCCTTTCGTTATATGTTCTTTAATTGCTTTTTTAGCAGGCTGAGATAGGGTTGTGTGATACCCAAATAGGAGGCAATGTGCTTCAAGGCCACTTTTTCTATGATCTCAGGACGTTTATGAATCAGGGATATGAATCGTTCTTTGGCATTGCCGTTTATCACAGAGTCTTTCTTTTCGAGATAGAAAAGCTGTCCTTGTGCATATCTCAATGCCCATTGAGCAAATTCGTGTGAGGATGAGACCAGATGGGCGTAGTGACTTTGGGGAACTTTAAATACGGTTGATTTGCAGCAGGCTTCGATTTGGTAGAAGGCAGGGAGATGGGCGTAATAAGAGTGCATGGCAATCATTACGCTACCCGGCAATGCAAAAGCGAAAGTAACCTCTCGTATTCCGTTCATATAACTGTATCGCATCACTCCACTTTTTACAATGTAGACATTAGGGTCGAGCCGGCCGCTCATAATCAAAACTTCATTCTTTTTCAGCTCTATGCTTTCTGCCGGTGCCAACAGTTCATCCAATAATTTACCGGATGGCCTGAATGAACATTCATTCGCTAATAACTCTTTTAATTTCTCCATTTGTCTATCCTTTTCATTCTAAGTAGCGTAACATCTACAAATATAATGCTTTTACATTAGAATTTTCTGAAAAAGGTTATCAATTATAGCTCTTTACCTATGGTAGGTATCCATATACATAAATCAGGCACATATTACAGGTCTCATGAAACTCAAAAGCCATGGAATTCCTATAATATGTGCCTGAAAAAGACTATAAGTGTTTGTCAAAACACTTTATAGTTTGTTTTATATTGTTGTTGCAGCAGCCGGCTCTTCGTCTTTGCTATGTTTCATCAACATGTAAGCGATAGGAGAGGCAACGAACAAAGAGGACAGTGTACCGAATACAACACCCAGAATCATTGCGAATGCAAAACTGCGGATAGAGTCACCACCGAGGATGAAGATACACAGCAATACAATTAATGTGCTCAGTGAAGTGTTGATAGTACGTGCCAGAGTAGTGTTCAGTGAATCGTTGAACAATACCTTCTTGTTTCGTTTCGGATACAAGCTGAAGAATTCACGCACACGATCGAAGATTACCACCTTATCATTGATTGAGTAACCGATAGCCGTCAGGATAGCGCCGATAAATGTCTGGTCGATTTCCAAAGAGAACGGCAGGACACCCCAGAACATGGAATATGCACCCAAAATGATAATAGTGTCACAAGCCAATGCGCATACAGAACCGATAGAATAGGCAATGTTACGGAAACGGAGTAGGATGTACAAGCCGATGGCAATCAAAGCCAGCACAACAGACCAAATGGCCGATACCTTGATGTCGTCTGCAATACTTGGACCTACTTTTTGTGAACTAATGATACTGCCGCCCGTATGGTTCTCGCGGTCGATGAATGTTTCCAGCGTGATATTCTGAGTCAGCAACGGTTTCAGTGTTTCATACAGGTAGGCTTCGATTTCTGAGTCGATGTTATTGCCTTCTTCTTCAATACGATAGTTGGTGCTGATACGCACAGTCTTGCCGTCTGCACCGATGGCGATAACACTGACGTTGGCGTCACCGAACTTGCTGGCAATCAGTTCACGTACTTGTTCGGGCTCTACTTTGTTTTCGAACTGTACCTTAAAGTTACGTCCACCGGTAAAGTCGATACTTTGGCTTAAACCGCGCATGCTGAGGAATGCGATGCAAACTACAACACCTATACCCGTCAACGTCATCCAGAGTTTGTTTCTGCCCATGAAATCGAAGTGTACATTTGCCATCAGGTTTTTGGAAATACCCGTAGAGAATGTCAGGTTCAGCAATTTGTCTTTGCTCATGAAGTGCTCGTAGAACAAACGCGTCATGAACACTGCGGTAAAGAATGAAATCAGGATACCGATAATCAATGTAGTAGCGAAACCGCGGATAGGTCCGGTACCGAAGTTGAACAGGATAATACCTGTAATGATAGATGTCAAGTTGGAGTCGAAGATTGCAGAGAAGGCATTTGCATAACCATCGGCAAGTGCTTTCTTAACACCCTTACCCGCGCGTAATTCTTCTTTGGTGCGTTCGTAAATCAATACGTTGGCATCCACAGCCATACCCAGTGATAACACCATACCGGCAATACCGGACATTGTCAAAGCTGCCTGGAAAGATGAAAGGATACCCAATGTGAAGAACATGTTCAACACCAAAGCACCGTTGGCAACCATGCCAGGAATGAAACCGTACATGGAGCACATGTAAACCATTAACAGTATTAATGCCACAACGAATGACATGATACCGGCATTAATGGACGCTTGTCCCAAAGACGGACCTACAATGTCTTCCTGTACAATATGGGCAGGAGCCGGCATCTTACCCGATTTCAATACATTGGCTAAGTCTTTTGCCTGTTCGGGAGTAAAATGTCCGGTGATTTGTGAGTTACCGCCGGTGATTTCCTGATTTACGTTCGGTGCGGAATATACATAGCCGTCCAATACAATGGCAATGGCTTTACCTACATTCTGCTTGGTGAGCTGTGCCCAGCGACGTGCACCGTCCGTATTCATAGACATGCTTACGGCAGGTTTGCCATAGTGGTCAAATTCGTCTTTGGCATTTACAACTACGTCACCTTCCAGCGGAGCACGTCCGTTACGTTCGGTTGACTTGATTGCATACAATTCAAAAGTTTGAGCTTTCGGATCGTATTCATAAGGAGAAACACCCCACTTCAAACGCAGGTCTTTCGGCATTTCCGCCTGAACTTCCGGCATGGAGAGGTACTTGTTGATGTCTGCGGTATCTTTGTAGTTTGCATAACCTACAACAGGACCTTGACCGCTGGGGTTGACTTGCAGAACTGCCAATAACGGATGTTCTTTCTTGATTTGCTCCAGGTTGGCAGCTTGCGCCTGGCTTTCGCCTTTCAGTGCTGCGGCAAGGCTGTCGGCGGTGCTGGTAGCTTGTGCTACGGCAGGAGTCTCAGCGGCTGTACTGTCTGTTGCTTCCGTACTGTCTTCTGTGGTTGCCAAAATAGCACGCAATTTGGCATCAGCCGATTGCAGGTATGAAGCTACATCTTTTGCATTGTATGTTTCCCAGAATTCCAGATTGGCAGAGCCTTGTAATAATTTTCTTACACGTTCAGGCTCTTTGATACCCGGAAGCTCCACCATGATGCGTCCCATTTTGTCTTCCAGACTTTGGATGTTGGGCTGAACCACACCGAAACGGTCGATACGGGTACGGAGAACGTTGAATGAGTTGTCAACGGCTGCCTTTACTTCTTCGCGCAATACTTTTTCAACTTCTGCGTCGGAAGATTTCTGGTTTACTTTGTCTTTTAATTGTTGGGTTGCGAACAGTTGTGAAAGTGAAGCATCCGGAGCGAGCTTATGATACTCTCTGATGAACAGCGTGATTACGTCGTCCTGACTGGTAGTAGCCTGTTTGGCGGCTGTTGCCAGCGCTTGGTTGAATGTCTCGTCAGACTTGTTATCCGCCAATGCTTTGATAACATCGGGAACCGATACTTCAAGAATGACGTTCATACCGCCCTTTAAGTCCAAACCTAAACTGATCTCCATTTCACGACATTGTTTCAGCGTCCAATTGCCGAACCACACTTTCTCGTTTGACAGAGAATCGAGGTAGTCTTGTTCCACTTTCACATCACCTTTTGCGAACTCTTTTGCCTTGTTGGTATAGTGGCGAGTCACAAAAGAGAAGGAGAGATAGAACACACATACCAATGTGAGCAATATCGCAAAAACCCTTACAAATCCTTTGTTTTGCATGTTACTTTTA
>OJQC01000256.1_pt1 | contig 17034 bp, 21 predicted proteins | sample 1598721 | NCBI WGS metagenome assembly OJQC01 (sample SAMN03922502, study PRJEB24848) | human gut metagenome | isolation source: stool sample | host: Homo sapiens | place: Germany | collected 2011-11
GTATAAACCCCTCTGTACTTCCCCCTTTACACGCCCAGCCTACACGCACCGATACACCCCTCACCAGTCCGCACCTATACGGCCCTCTCCAATTCGCACCGAGACGGGCCGAGCCTAGCAGAGCGGGAAGAGGGATGCTGACCAAGTGACATACTACGCTGTACTGTTCGTAGCGATACGCACTCTGGGAAGGGTCATATTGCCAGTCGTTAAAATTGTTTCGTAAAATTTTCTTGAAAAAGTTTTGAGAAAAGTGTTGACAAGTGCTTTATTTTATGGTACAATAGAACCATAGAAAGGGGAGTTAATAAATGACTAAATCAACCATGATAAACACTATTCAGGAAAGAGAACTAGAATTATATGAGAGTTTGAGACTGGCAAATAGAGTGTTCGGGGAAGATTCCAACGAGGCAAAGCGTAGACGTGCCGCATGGAATAGCGTTTGGGGTCTAATGAAAGACATGGGTATAGAGACATTAGACAGGGATGTCCGTTGAGTAAAGAAAGGAGATTAAGTATGGAATATCAGGTTTTAGCCATTAAGTGGTTATTAGAAAAGGGAGCACAGGTGGAATATATAGCTGGGGAGTTTCCAGACTATGTAAATGCTAAGATATTTGCTGAAGCTTATACTAATCACTTTTACGCTAAAACAACCATCGTAAAGAAAGGAGCTTAATTATGAAAGCCAAAATAGTGATTTACCGTTCAGGGATTGAGAGACTGATTGACGATGTAAACAAGAAAGACTTGAACGAATACAATCATGGCAGACTTGACCTACTAAAAGCTATGTTATTGCAGTTTGAAAGAGAGGGAACAAACATGAAAACCGAGATTACTTTATATCGTTCCGTTATAGAAAACTTAATGGACGAAATGAGCACGAAAGAAACTAGTGAGTATGCTAATGGCAGAATAGATTTATTAAAAGCCTTATTATTGCTGTTTGATGAGGAGGGTCAATAATGGACGAAAACATGGTAAAGCTATTGCAGGAACGTGAAAGAGAGCTGTATGTACTAGGCATAAAGAGGGGAGATACCTATTTCAAAAACCGATGGGTTGAACTGTGCTATATCATGAGATTGCTAGGTATAGAAAGGAGAGACACCAATGGACTTCAATAAATGGCTCTCAAGAGCCATTAAACAAGCAGAGCTGGAATATATCTACACGGAAAGCGTCCGTGGCGTGGTGGATACAGAAACTAGGCTACAACGTGAAAGGCTTCAAACCTTAAAGAGAGTGAGGGAGGTTTACGATGAGTTCAGCCGAGAGATGGATAGTAGAGAACCTGATAGACGAAGTGACGGAAGCACGACAGGCTTCCAATGACCTGTATGACGAAATGCTGAAAGTGCTAGAGGAGTTATTGGAGGATGAGGACGATGTATAATATGTCGGAGCGGTACTACCGTGTTACTTGCACGGACATGAACGGGAAGTTCAGGCAGTATAAGATAAATGCTCGCAGTAAGCAACAGGCAAGCCGTAAGGCATACGATATCATGCAGGAGCAGAAGCTATATAACATGATTGTTATAGGGATTGTTCAGTGGAATGAGATGTTTAACGGGGTGGGTGTAGATGTGGATTAGTGTGTTGATAGTCGGCTTCTTTCTTGCCCTTATTTTCTATGGTTGTATGATGTACTGTTCAGAGCCATCATGGTGGGTTCTAAAGTACATATTCAGGGGAGTAGGGATGTGTTTCATGTCCTTTGGATTCATAGGTCTGATTTATTCCGTGTTTATAGGGGGTATCCTAAGTTGGTAGCTATTCTTTGCAGTATCGGGCTTTTAGTAGTCGGCCTGACGTTGGTTTATATCAACGAAAATGAGCCGGGTATGTTTTCCCTGACTATGACAGTTATAGGGTACTTGCTCTGTGTACTGTTCGCAATCTCATTCGTGTTGAATCTGGGTCAGTTTCTTTTAGCAAAAAGTTTGTAAAATTTTTCGGAAAAAGTATTGACAAAAACGAAATTTTGTGATAGAATTAGATATCCTCGAAAGAGGGAATAACAGAAAGGACGGAACAATCATGAAAAACATCACTAGAACCATCACCAGCTACAAGCACACCTTTGTAAAGATGAACGATGACCTGTCTATCTCTGACATGAAAGAGGTTATCTGTGCTGAGAAGATGGGGCCGAGAACGTCAGCCGCCTACATGGAATCCAACGGCATGGAGGGGTACGTTATGGCAAAGGTGACCACGGTAGAGGAGACTTACACCATGCCTTTGGATGCCTTTATCGCTAACGCCACTATTGTTGAGAAGGAGGATAACTAACAATGAAGAAGCAGGAACAGAATTTTGCCGAGATTATGAGTGCAGAGGAAGCTATTGCAATCCGCAAGGATACCGAGCAGTCCATTGTAAACGGTCTGACCGAGGAAGGGGCCGGGGTGTATTGCTCCTTCCTTCCTGAGACACTGGAAGATAAGACTAAGATGTTCAACGCTATGAACGGCGGGGACAACACGGTAAAGGAAGCTATCAACAAGGAGCTCCATGTCCTAGACGTTATTGTCCAGCCTGTACAGGTACAGAATGAAGATGGCACTCAGAACACCTGTCCCCGTGTGTCTCTTATCTGCGAAGATGGGGTTTACTCCGCTACCTCCTGGGGAGTGTACAACTGCATTAAGAAGCTCAACGCATTGTTTGGGGGTCTGCATTTTGAAACACCTGTGAAATTAATTCCATACGAAGTAAAGACGAAGAACGGCTTTACAATCAATCTGAAAATGGTATAACGAACCGGCCCCCGCTAAGGGGGCCGTACTTATAAGGTGGTGAAAACAATGACAAGATACGGGGTAGAGCATGACCTTAAAAAGTCTCCTTTTACCTACACTGTGCAATATGATAATCTTAATGAAATAGAGTATTGCTTTTCCAGCGACAGCATAAAGACCCGCTTTATTGCCCTGCGAAATGGCTTCTATGAAGAAACAGCGGATAGCCTGTCCAACAGATTTAAGATGGACTTTCGTATCAGTAAGGACCTGACGGACGTTAACTTGTACAGGAAGGTCGAGAGCAGAGGTTTTCTCATTTTCTTTAATGGGGAGGAAATCACATGGCAAAGAGCACTAAAATACGATGGACAAAAGCTCGCAAAAATGAGCTGAGAAAAGAGGTACTGAACTTTAATAGGAGGATACGTTCAGCAGAATCTAGACTGGGTGACCTATCTTATATCCTTCCACAGAAGCAGACGGCAAGTGAAGCTATGGAGAAGATTCAGACCTTACAGGAGTACCGGGATTACTTAGCGGCGATTAAACGGGCAACTGGTAAGACGCTTATTCCAGAGACATATGGGAACGACCTTACTACCGCATGGAGACGGAAGGAAATAGAGATACGGGAAAAGAGGATAAACGCAAATAACAGGCAAAGAAGGAAAAAGGTAGATGAGCTTAGGCCCGGCGTAAAAACACAGGAACAGGTGGGAAGGTTAAATCCCTATGGCAGATTTCCCTCTGACAATGACTTCTTTCTTCGGGACCTTGGTTTAAAGACAGGAGACACGGTTAAATATGAAGAACTGTTAAAGAAGATAGAGGAAGGCTATTACAGGGAGAAAGCTGAACTGTGGAGAACGAATTATATCAATGCTCTTATAAATGAGATGCTGGGACCTGCTACCTTTGCCGGGGATGTTGTGAGTATGGGATTGGCTAACCAGATATACGACTTGGTGACTGGTATGGACATATCCACTTTTCTCTTAGGTCAACTGTCATCGTATAGCGATGTGTTGCAGATTAACTTTCTGTACGACCAAAAAGGAAGGGAAGCGGCTCTTGAACGCATACTCGATGTGTGGAATGAGCTTATAAGGCGTACATGATGTGCAAAAACCTGTTTATAGTGTTGATTTTGAGACAGTGGTTGACCCCAACGAAACCCGTGTATGGTTATGGGGAAAATGTGACATAGATTGTACTACGTTTGTATACGGGACGGATATTGACAGTTTCATGGAGGAGATATCTACTGTTGACTGTAAGGCGTATTTTCACAACATTAAATTCGATGTTCAATTCATGTTTTATTGGCTGTTTCATAACGGATACAGGCATACCAGTGAGAGGAAGCCGAAAGAGGGGTATTTCTCAACGCTGATATCAGACATGGGAATGTTTTATACCTGCAAGGTACACTTTTTCAACGGTAGCGTAGTTGAGTTCATAGACAGTTACAAGCTCATAACTCTCCCCGTAAGGGACATTCCAAAAGCTTTCGGACTGGACGTTCATAAACTGGACTTGGACTATGCCGAAAACAGGGATTTCAACCATGTACCAACAGAGGAAGAAATATCATACGTTAAGGCAGACGTGGAGATTGTGGCAAAGGGCATAAAAGCCATGCACGAAAACGGCCTGATTAAGATGACAGCGGCAAGCAACGCACTGTACAACTATAAGAAGGTCCTGTCAAACAAGGAGTTTAAACGCAGATTCCCGCCGATTGAATATGCTGTGGACAAGGATTGCAGGAAATCGTATAAAGGTGGCTGGACATATCTCAACGAAGCCTATCAAGGGATGATGGTCGGTGAAGGTCAGGTATATGATGTAAACTCCATGTACCCTTGGGCCATGAAATACTGTATGCTACCGTTTGGTAATCCGTACTACTATGACGGGGAGTATAAACCGGATGAGTTTTACCCTCTTTATATTCAATGCCTTCAATGCTGTTTCAGTTTGAAAAAAGGACACTACCCCAGCATACAGTTAAAGAACAGTTTCAGGTTTTCCAGTACAGAGTATATTAAGGAAAGTGGGGATGACCCTGTAATACTCCACTTGACAAGTGTTGACTTAAAGCTCTTGTTCGACAACTATGACGTGTGGGATATAACTTACATAGGTGGGTACAAGTTCAGGGGAGAGACAGGGCTGTTTTCTGAATATATCGACTACTGGTATGACGTGAAGCAGAAGGCAAAGGTGGAAGGAAATAAAGCCATGTACCATATCGCTAAACTGATGCTTAATTCACTGTATGGGAAGTTTGGTTCAAATCCTGAGAAGGCTTCTAAATATCCATATCTGGATGAGACAGACGACATAGTAAAGTACAGACGGCTAATGCCTGAAATTGGAAGCGGAGGGTATATCCCGGTAGCGGCGTTCATTACCTCTTATGCCAGAGACAAGATAATTAGGGCCGCTAATGCTTGTGGTGACAGGTTCATATATGCGGACACCGACAGCGTTCATGTAGTGGGAAGGGAAAAGGTAGACTTGGACATAGATAATTACAGACTGGGTGCTTTCAAGCTGGAAGGTGAGTTCACAAGAGCCAAATATCACAGAGCCAAATGTTACATTGAGGAGTTTGACGGAGAGCTTGATAAGAAGTGCGCTGGGTTACCTGTTTCAGCACGGCACCTGTTCAATTTTGACACTATGGAGCCGGGTCAGATATTTGAGGGCAAGCTGGTCCCGAAAAACATAAAGGGCGGCGTGGTTCTGGTGGAGCGGCCCTTCCAAATTAAGGGTTGACAAAGGGTGATTTTTATGATACAATACTCTAAAGGGATATATGAGACAGGTTATAAATCACTAGCTGGGTGTGACGGCGGAGAGTCGGCCAGAAGTGTTACAAGGTTTTCACAGACTATTTGTAATCGCTCATACTATCCCTTTTCTCATAGGTGAAGCTATGTGGTACGATGTAAATAAGACGCTTTCCTATAACTGCTTGTTCAACTTTGTGGTTGGACCCCGTGGAGTGGGAAAGACGTATTCCTGTAAACGAAGGGTCATAAAAGACTTTATAACTAAGGGACAGCAGTTTATCTATCTGCGCCGATATGAAACGGAAATCAAGTCGTCACAGATTGACCTATTTTTCGATGATATCCAGCATGAGTTTCAAGACCACGCTCTGGCGGTGAAAAAGAAGTGCTTTTACATTGACGGTAAACTTGCTGGATGGGCACTGCCTTTGTCGAGAGCTTCTCAATTCAAGTCGGTGCCGTTCCCATATGTGACCAAGATTCTGTTTGACGAGTTCATTATAGACCAAGGGCTGATAAGGTATCTGCCCGATGAAGTACAGACCTTTAATGAGATGTACTCAACGATTGCGAGACTAAGGGACGTTACGGTCCTGTTCTTGTCCAACGCAATAACATTCACTAACCCATATTTCCTGTATTACGATTTGTCTTTGCAGAAAGGGCAGAAGATACTACGCAAGAATGATATTCTTCTTGAGCTGGTAGACAGTCCATCTTACACGGAGAAAGCAAAGTCAACCAGATTCGGAAAAATTATAGCCGAAACAGAGTACGGGAAATACGCTATGGAAAACGAGTTCTTGAGGGACACTGCCAGTTTTATCGAAAAGATGCCTTGCCCCGGAACGTGTATAATGACCATCAGAGTATCGGGAAATGAGCTTGGAGTATATACTATATTAGGCTCTGATTTGTGGTACATTACGGAAAGCTATGACCCTACCTGTAATAAGCATATTTCTCTAAGTGTAGATGAGCATGACGAGACAACAGAGCTACGAAACAGTAAAGACGCTCTTATATGGCTCGGAGCTTTGCAACAAAAATACTACCGGGGAGAAGTCAGGTTTACGACTATGAAAGCCAAAAATTTGATATCCAATTCCCTGATGATTTTAAGGAGGTAAATCAGTATGCCATATACAATCGAACAATGGAACGACCATATGCAGAAGGTCATCGGTGCCATGAATGACCAAGCCACCCTAACCTCTTTAGTTACACAAGCCAGTGACGAATACACGGGCCTGTTTGCAACTAATACTACTCTATCTACTGAAAACGAACAACTGAAACAGGAAAATACCAGACTGAAAGAAGCTAATTTAGAGCTATTCCTACGGGTTGGTCAGCAAAACATTGACAAGACAGGTGGAAGTGGTCAATCCACCGAACAAAAAACAAAGGCCGAGACAATCACTGTCGAGGATTTATTCAAGGAGGTAAAGTAAATGTCTACTACTAAGATTCCAAACGCTGTTGATACAGTAAACGCCATTAGAAATGAAGCCAGCCAAGCATATCGTGACGCTGTGCCCGTAGCTACTCCCCGAAACATTCAGGACGTTGGTAACCCCATTCTGGAATACCAGTCCGTACAGAACGAATTTCTGACTGCTCTGGTAAATAAGATTGCCGTTACCATTGTGGACCAGAAGATGTTTGAGAATCCTCTGGCATTTCTACGGAAGGGTTCTATCCCTCTGGGGCTGGATGTTGAAGATATCTATATCAACCCCGCCAAGGGTGCAAACTATGAGCCTGCTAACTTCCAAGGGATTTTGACCCCTGTTGACCCCGACGTAAAAGCGGCCTATTATCGCCGTAACCGTAGGGATAAGTACAAGGTAACTATCCGCAACGAGCAGTTGACCGCCGCCTTTGTGAGCTGGGGTGCTCTGGAAAACCTGATTGCTGGCATCGTGAACAGCCTGTATACTGGCAACACTATTGACGAGTTCAACCTGACCAAGTCCCTGTTGGGCGGTGCCACGGCTGAGGCTAAGATGGTACAGGAAGTGCTTGCCCTGCCTACCACTAGCGCAGAGAACGCTACCGCTTTCCTGACCCGCTTGCGTGGTATCGCTTCCGCTATGTCTTTCCCCAGCTCTGATTACAACGCATATCAGCTTGTTGGTGGAGCTAGTCCCGCCACTTCTTGGACTTCCATGGATGACATGGTTATCCTTGTCCGGGCTGATGTAGCCGCTAACGTGGATGTACAGAAGCTGAGTGCCGCCTTTAATCTGAGCTATGCGGACTATGTGGCCCGTCAGGTCATTGTTGACAAGTTTGACGGGGCCGATAATATGTATGCTTGGATTGGCGACCGTGGTGCCTTCCAGATTCGGGACAGTCTCCGTAAGATGACCGAGTTCTATAACTCCGAAGTTATGGCTTGGACTTACTGGTGGCACTGCTGGGACACCTTTGCTCTACGTCCTTGGGCTAATGGCGTGTCCTTTGTAACTGAGGAGTATAAGGCCTGATTTAACTGGCCCGGATGGGCTTCCCGTCCGGGCCTTATTTAAGGTGGTGAAAATATGCCTGACTTTCAGCCCAACACTACGATACGTCTATACCAGAGCACAGGAGTAGACCCACAGAATCAGCCTTACTTTGAGAGTGAAGGGGCCAAACTGTCATGGTATGAAGGACGCTCCCCACTGTCCTTTACGGCTCAGAGCTATCAGAGAGAAAACAGGCATTATGCCAGAGTGAACGCAAAGTATAACTCTATCCGTAACTGTGATATGATGAGCTTTGTGAACGACAACGGAAAGACTATCTTCTGCAATATCCTTTCCATTGAGTTTGTCAATCCCAACTGTACAGAAATAGAGTTTCAGACAGATTCCATGCAGACCTTTATAGAGTCCATTATCTGGCGTGACTGCTGGGTAGAAAGGGAGATGCAGGAAGATGACTGGAATGGTGCCGTACCTTCCTTTAATAACCTGCTACCGGAAGGGCTTGAAACTGGTGTACTGAAAAGGCGTGTTATGCTTGACGGCACAGAGAAAAACTGGTCTGTGGTTGTACTGTCCGCATATGACGAGAACGCAGAGGACAACTATAACATCCAGATAAACGCAGGAGTACCTATCGGTGTAAACAAGTTTGTATACGCCGCTAACAGCGGTGGGATGAGTTCACTTGGTGCTACTATCCGGAATTATGCTGAGAAGGGACGTTTGGACGGTATCCTTGGTATGTGGGTATGTCCTACCAGAATAGCTGTATCCAATAACTTTGTAGAGATGTGGACCCATTCCGCTACTGTGGGATACGACAATATTGACGGATACGCCGTAAAGAACGCCAAGTGCTTTAGCAGTGAGTTCTTTAAGGTGGAGCTTACCAACAGGCAGGGAGATTCTGTGGAATTACGCCCTGAGTATTTCCCGAATCCAACTACCATGCAGTTTCAGGCTGGCGGAGCTTTTCTAGCCGGGGCTGGTGGTGTGCTTGTCTATCCCAACAATTACATGGAGGGAGACGAAGCAGTTAACAAGACGCTGGGTGTGGTCATTCCTATCAATGTACAGGGTGCTTGGGTAGGAAACGCCTTTGCTAACTGGGTAAGTCAGAACAGGACCCAGCTTGCTTCCTCTATTATAGGTGGCATTGGAACAGCCGCTGTGGTCGCTGGAAGTATGCTGTTGGCGGCTCCTACTGGTGGAACGTCTCTAGCTGTCGGCGGTAGTGTACTCGCTGGGGGAGGAGCGGCAGTAGCTGGTACCACTATGGGAGTAACTAATGCCCTACACTCCGCACTTGGGACTATCGGTAAGGTAATGGATAAATCTGTTGACCCTGCCCAAGCTATGGGCGGCGTTACCACTGGTGCCCTTGCGATTGCCGCTGATTCCTGGGGATATCTGGTCAACCTGCTGTTCCCGGATGCCGCCGTGATAGAGAGCATTGACAACTTCTTTTCCGTGTTCGGGTATAAAACCTGTCGTATGAAAAAGCCAAACGTAAATACCCGTCCCTATTGGAATTATGTGAAGTGCTCCCCGTCCGTTGTAAGCGGGCCATTCAACAGCACAGACAGAGCTAACATACAAGCGGCTCTAGACAATGGGGTTACATTCTGGCACGTTGGAAATGGTGTTGAGATAGGCGACTACTCTAAAGACAATAGATAAGAAAGGAGGGGTTATATGCCGTTAGGTCTGTTCGGTATGGAGCTTCTAACGTCAACATACTGCCCAAACAACCCGTTGGGAGATATGTATGTTAAAACCGAAGCGCAGATGGAGAATAGCAAGCTGTTTATGGAGATGTACAACCGCTATTCTAACATTGCTGTCACACGGTATGACTGGAAGAATTTACCCATAGGAGTTAATGAGAGGTTGCTCAACATGAGCCTGTATCTAGTTGGAAAGGCTTGCTTCTTTGAACATGAAGACTATGGACTTATAGCATTACCCTGTTCTAATGGTTCTGAATACAATCTATTTTATGAGCCTACCAGAATCAACGCTTTTTCCTTTGGATTCACAAGGACCCTTTCCTTTGGTGAGTTTGAGCTTGTAAGGAACAATCCTACGGGCACTCCAACAGCACTTACAGTATACACCTATATAAAGCGCATGATGGACGTACTCCGTTCTATTGACGTAGTATGTGCCAGAATGAAGCGGCCATATCTGATTCTCTGTGAAGAAAAGCAGAAGCTCACTTTTATAAACCTCTTGAAGCGAATAAAGGACAATGAAGATATTGTACTTGCTTTCAAAAACTACGGCATTGATAAGTCTAACTTTGAAGTGGCTCCTCTTCCGTCCATTGGCAACATAGACCAACTGTGGAAAACATACAGGACTTATGAAGATATCCTGTACTCCGCTATTGGGCTTGACAGCAAGGGAGACGACAAGAAAGAGCGGCTTCTTGTAGACGAAGTGAACGCTAACAACATGGTAACGGAAATGGCTAATGAAGTCAACCTGAAACAGCTACGGCTTGACATAGAGAAAGTCAACCGTAGATACGGCACCAATATAGAGGTTGATATCAAAGAGCTATCCACCTATGATTATTATGATGGCTTTGGAGGTGGGGCAGGTGAGTAGGTATACGATGGAGCTGGGGAAGCTGGTTGGTTCTGGTTATGAGATATTCGACGATAGCTGGACCACCTTCGTGGAGATGCACAAGAAGGAATTGTGTGATAAAATCATCAGGCACTATTTCTTCTATGAGATTGGACAGGAAACTCCTGACAGATTCAAGCACTATCTAAATGAGCATCTCGCTAGGATAATGCCCTACTACAATCAGCTTTACAAGTCTGAACTGCTTGAAATAATCCCACTGTATAACCACTTCTTGGAAACCAATTCCAAGGATTTAAGAGAGCTTGGCTTTACTGGTGTCTCAGCCAGCAGGAATGATGTTGATTCACTACGCAATATGTATAACTCTCTGGCCCAGCTTAATGAACGTAAAATCACGGATGAGAACAAACGTGACTTTGCCGGGCATACGGAGGGAACGTCCAATAAGGAAAGCACGGAAAAGCTGGACGAGACTATCAATATCACCAAGACCACTGACCAGAGTGAGAATGGTACAAAGACCTCTAACATCGACACTACTGGTCATGTCACGGAAACAGCCGATACCACTTCTAAGGTGGATAAGACCGGGAACGTGACGGAAGATATGTCGGATACCCTGAACGGCACCAAAGACACCACTTCTAATGCCACTTCCACAGGGGCAAAAGAGCAGAGGTACTCCGACACTCCCCAAGGTACGGTATCTAGCTCTGGTGTAGAGATAATGAGTAATTATCTGACCAACTACACCAAAGATACAACTAATGAGACGACCAACTCTAACACCAAGGAAGAACTGCAAAACACGGAAGAAAAGAACACTAAAACAGACAGTACAGAAACAGAGAACGGACAGACCAACACCACCAAGACGACTGAAAGCACTGGAAACACATCAGAGGATACCAACACAACAGGAAAGCTGGACAAAAGCGAAACAGAGGACCATACAAGAGAGCAGACTACAACTTTCAATGAGAACCAAAATACCACTGGTGATTCAACTGAAAAGGAGAATAACAAGGGCTACGAGAACACCAAAGAGAATAACAAGCAATTCTCTAATGGTGCTGACAAGCACAGGGAAACCACTTTAGGTACTTCTTCTAATCAGGAGGACACCAAGGAAACCAAAGACAGCAACGCTATTGTAAAGGGCTTCATGAACATCAGCCAGTCTGAATTGTTGATTAAATTTAGGAATACTTTCCTGAATATCGACGAGGATATTATCAAAGAACTGGCAGTCGACTTTATGGGGGTGTTCTGATGAAAGAACATATATGCGTTGTGGCCGGGATTATAGGAGGGACAGCCGTGAAGCTATTAGGAGGATTTGACTATTCTCTGATTGCGATGTTTACTCTGATGCTTATAGATATCATTCTTGGATTTATAAGTGCGGCAGTATTCAAAACAAGTAAATATGGTAACGGCGTTTCTTCCGAAGCTCTGACCAAAGGAGCACTCCGAAAGTGCTCTATGCTCTGCATTATAATCATTGGTACAATCATTGATAATCTGTTCGGTATGGACTATGTGAGAAATGCTGTTGTGTTCTACTTTATCGCCACAGAAGGAATCAGTATTTTAGAACACCTGATTGACATGGACGTTAGGGTGCCACAGTTTATCGTGCGTATACTGGACAGCATGGAAAAGAAATATGACGATGCGGAGGAGAACGACAATGAGACTGATTAAGCAGATATTGGAAAAGAACGATTGTTATAAGGCTGGGGTGGGGTTCACAGTAAAAGGTCTAATGCTGCACTCCACAGGCGCAAACAATCCCAACGTATCCAGATATGTACCCGGCTCTGATATCCTTGGATATAACAAGTACAATAATCACTGGAATCAGCCCAGACCGGGAGGTCGCTCTGTATGCGTACACGGGTTTATTGGCCGAGCCGCAGACGAAAATATTTGCACAGTACAGACGTTACCTTGGGACATGAAGGCTTGGCATTGTGGAGGGTACGCCAACAATACCCATATCGGTGTCGAGATGTGTGAGGACAGTATGATTGATAAACACCATCTCACCTTGTGCCTGAACGAAGCCGCCGACCTGTTTGCCTGTCTATGTATTACGTTCAAGCTTGACCCAACCAAAAATGGTGTTATCATATCCCATAAGGAAGGGCATGACATGGGATGGGCAAGCGGTCACGGCGACCCGGACCATTGGATGAAGGTGTTTGGGCTTACAATGGATGACTTCCGTTCTATGGTAATTGACAGGTGCAATAAACTAAAGGAGGAATTAACAGATATGGACCAAAACAAGTTCAACGAAATGATGGACGTATACCTTTCCCAGCGTGCAAAGTTCGCAGGAAGTGATTACGCCAAAACTGCTATGAAAAGAATGGCCGCAAGGAAGATAATTACGAACGAGAATCCACAGGGATTCGTAACCCGTGAGATGCTGATGTTCATTCTCGACAAGCTCAATGTTTAAGGAGGTCACACTATGGAATACTATCCTACCAGACCCAATAACCCCTATCAGGACGATTGTAGGACCAAACCTGACTGTGGATGTACTCCACCGCCTACTGTCTGTCCCCCGCAAAAGCCCCCTGTATGCCAGCCGCCCCAGCCTGTAATGGGACAGATTCCCCCTGTACCAACTGTGATTGAAGGCTCTAGCCTTTATGAAGCTATGGGCAAGGTTATTGAGCGGACCAATATGTGTATCAATCAGTGGAATTGTATTAGCAAGAACTGTTATGAAGCTATGAACGCTTGCGTGGCGGCGGCCCGTTCCAATGACGTGTACTATGACGATTGCGAGGTAAACTACCAAGAGGGCTACGATACCACAGAGGGATGCGCCTACGCAATCGTAGAGAAGAAGGCTGTTGACCGAAAGGGAAAGCCTATCTTTGTAAGTTTGGCCCCTGCCTATGATAACACCACTAACAGCGGCGTGGAACAGGGAATCTTTGACATGTCCTTTATCAAGTCCGCTAACGTCATTATAACCGCTGTTCAGGCTGGCTCTGATAAATGGTTCGGTCCTGCAATGTACCGTGGAGCCGCTATCCCCGGCGAGAGTAACCCTGATGGCTACGTCTATGGATTCAATCGCCATGGTGCCCTGCGCTACTTTAAGGGAGACGTGACGGAGACTACCTTGTGTCAAAACCAGATGGTAGATGTCATCGGTGGTTGCGTGCCCATCATCTATGACAGTAAGATTATTGACGGTGTGGAAGCCATGACCCAGAAGCAGGCTGTCTGCGCTATCGGATTCAACTGTGGGACCGGCTCCGTGTTCTTCTTCTCCTGCTCCGCTCAGAATCAGCCGGGAATGGGTATCGCTTCCGTTGCTAGAATCTTACAGGGCTATGGCTGTACAACAGCTGTTGTAACGTCCGCTACTACCAACACTCCCGCCGCCACTGGCGAGGGGATGCTGTACATGGGCCAAATGACCACTGACCCCGTAAACGCCAAAGAGCCTAAGAATCTGGCTTACTGGGTCATCTCTAAATGCCCAAATTTTAATAATGCGTTCCAGAAAGAGGTTGCTGACCTTGTTCAAACCACTGGACGGAACGCATGGGAGACGTACCTGCTAGGAGTGCAGATTCAGTCATTTGACGACCGCATTACTCAAAACGCAAAGGATATCGCCGCTGAAATCGAACGTGCTACAGCCGCTGAGGAAGCACTTGACCAAAAAATTGAAGCGGAGACAGACCGGGCAGAAGCGGCAGAGGATGCTCTTGACAAGAAAATCGATGCCGAGACTGAACGTGCCAAGGCCGCTGAACAGGCTGAACAGGAAAGAGCGGAAGCCGCTGAACAGGCTCTGGACAATAAGATTGTTGCGGAGACTAACCGTGCTACCGCCGCCGAGAACAAAATTGCCGGTGACTTACAGGCAGAGGTTACCCGTGCCACTACCAGAGAGAACCAGATTCAGGCCGCTTTGGATGCCGAAATTGCCGCTAGAATCGCCGCTGATAATGACCTTATCAACGCTATTGAGCAGGAAGTTCTTGCGAGAAAGGCCGCTGATACTGCCCTTGGGGTGCAGATTGACGAGGTTGACAAGAAAATCCAAGCTCAAATCAGCGGGTTAGAGGGCGATATTACCCAGATTAGGACCACTATCAACGGTATGACTACTGGGCAGACTAACCTTCCCTATCTAAAACTGTCTGGTGGTCAACTTACTGGTAATCTGACTTTTACCTCTGGCTCTACTGTTGTAGCAGGTCGTGCGCCTACCGCAGACAATGAGGTAGCGACCAAGAAATATGTGGATGACGCTGTGCAGACTGGCGGTGGAGGTACTGGCACTGACGTATCTAAGGAGTACGTTGACCAACAGGTAGCAAACGTACAGGGACAGGTCAACACGAAAGTGAGCAAAAGCGGCGATACCATGACTGGCTCTCTGAACTTCAATGGGAATACGGCTGTAAATCCTGTGCTTGAATCCAACAGCGGAATCAAGGTTCAGTCCAGCTCTTCCGGTGCCGCCGGTAAGGTTACTAACCTTGCCGCCCCCAGTGCTGACAGTGATGCGGCTAATAAGAAGTATGTCGATGACGGGATTAAGCAGGTAAAACAGGAAATCAGTGGAGAGCTTGGTGGGGAATATCTGGCCCTTACTGGCGGAGACATGACCGGTGATATCAACATGACCGGAAACTCCGTAGTAAAGTTCTACGACCCGATTGCCGCCCGTGCAAGAGCAAGGAATCTCACCGACCAGATGGTTAAGGGTTCTGTATACAATGACGCTGACGCTATGGTGGTCAAGTCTGAGACTGGTCCGGTTGCTTTAAAGGGTACTGACGTATCTCTCTCCAATGGAGAAGGAGGAGAAATTGCTATTTCTGGTGTAACCGAGATTCGCCGCAAGAAGAACGACCCCAACTCTGGTGCGGTCAAACTCAATGACGACCTGATTAACTTGGCCGCTGATACTGTACTGGTGGGACAGAATGGCTCCATGAAGGGTGAAATCAGTGCTGGAACAATTAACCTCTATGATGGTAGCGGGGCGGCTGTACTGAAACGGCACAACAGTCACTTGGATATCAATGTTCCTGATGCTCTTGGCTCCGTTTACATTAACCGGAATCAGACAGAGGGCGGTACAGGTGAGATTCACGTTACCGAAGTTCACGCCCCTAATGAGTTACGGCTAAATCCGGGGACCACCATTAACATGATGAGCAAGCGTGTTGTCGGAATGGCTAATGGTGTTAACGCTAATGACGCTGTCAATGTAGCACAGTTGGGTGCTGTCAGGACTATTGCACAGAACGCACAGAGTGCCGCTGAATCCGCTGACGCTAAGGCTGACCAAGCATTAGAGAAGGCGGAGAGTGTGGGGTATAATTCGTATCCTTGTACCGCAACTGAGTCTGATGATGTTCTTACAATAAAGGGTAAAGTTATTTCTCACAGCACAGGCGAAGAAGTAGAGGTTACTGTTGATATCAATAATTACCTTAAGTCGCAAAGTAATTTTATTAAGGCTTGGGTATCGAACGGAATTATTTACATATTAGGTACACTACAGCTATCTGGTAATATTAATGTTCACTTGTCGAATCTCAAGGGTAAAAACTTTATTTATCCAGAGATAACGCTATATGGACTTAATGGCATATCTGTAAGTCACCATGTTGCAACTGTTATGTCTAGCTTAATTGAATGGAATTTTCCGAGCGGAAATGTTTTGCAATATGTAACGGTAATTAGTGGGCAAGATATGACTCCTTTGCTTGTTTAATGATTAAACCCTCTCCAAAAGGAGAGGGTTTAATATTATAATTCACACAGAGGAAATAGATTTTCTACACCTGCTCCACCCCGTGTTTTTCCAATACGACTACAACACATAAAATTAGCTCTTGACGGGTTTTCAGGGCTTCCAAGGTATTTGAAAATACACTGATAAGGGGAAATGTTAGTGAATACTTGTACATTATCAGATGTTTGGCTCTTGAAAAAGTCCGATGTAGTAAGGCCATTAAATAACTGTCTATTAGAAGTTATTATCAGTTCAATCGGGTCTGAATACGTTTGCGTATCACAATCCACACTGATAAAAAGATAGCCATAATTAAACCAAGCAGTTATTTCCGGAACAAGTCCACTTCCTACGCTTGCTGAAATATTGAAAGTTACTTCATGCCCTTTCAATAGTGTGGCTTTTATCTCTATTGATTCATTACCACTTACAGTTTTACCTCCCACACTCTCCGCCTTCTCTAATGCTTGGTCAGCCGAGGTGCGTAAAGGCTCGAGTTGGCGAGGCCCGTCTCGGTGCGAATTGGAGAGGGCCGTATAGGTGCGGACTGGTGAGGGGTGTATCGGTGCGTGTAGGCTGGGCGTGTAAAGGGGGAAGTACAGAGGGGTTTATAC
>OJQC01000285.1_pt1 | contig 15947 bp, 14 predicted proteins | sample 1598721 | NCBI WGS metagenome assembly OJQC01 (sample SAMN03922502, study PRJEB24848) | human gut metagenome | isolation source: stool sample | host: Homo sapiens | place: Germany | collected 2011-11
TTAAAGTAAACGCAGCAAGAAAAAGCAAGGTTGATGATAATACAGCAAGAATGCAGTCTATTAAGCAGTTAGGTGTTTAACTCATAATACTGCATAAGCTGAAAAAGGAGATCCGCTAAAAACTGCGAAAGACTTCAGTTCCCATATCGTTACTGATATAACGGGAATAAGAAACGGCACAACGGGTTCTATTTCAGTAATTTGCACAGTTTTTCATACCTGAGGACAACTCGCTTGATATTAACTTTGTAACGATCAAAAAAGTATGAAAACGAGTATGAGCAGATCGACTTTCAAAATCCTCTTCTACGTGAAGAAGGGCAGCGAGAGAGCCAACGGCTATCTCCCCCTGATGTGCCGTCTTACGGTGGACGGCGAAATCAAGCAGTTCAGCTGCAAGCTGGACGTGCCCCCGAAACTTTGGGACGTGAAAACGGCACGTGCCACGGGCAAGAGCGCCGAGGCGCAGAAAATCAATGCGGCGGTTGACCGGATACGCGTGGACGTGAACCGCCGTTATCAGGAACTGATGCAGTCCGACGGCTATGTCACCGCCGCCAGGCTGAGGGACGCCTGCCTCGGGTTGGGCGTGAAACGCGAGACGCTGTTGAAACTCTTCGAGCAGCACAACGGGGAGTTCATCAAGAAAGTGGGACACAGCCGCGTGCAGGGAACATACAACCGCTACCGTACCATATACAGGCACCTTTGCGAGTTCGTCCCGAAAGTATACCGCCGTGACGACATCCCCCTGAAGGAACTCAACCTGACGTTCATCAACAACTTCGAGTATTTCCTGCGTACGGAGAAGAAATGCCGCACCAATACCATATGGGGTTACATGATCGGGCTCAAGCACGTCATCTCCATCGCCCGCAACAGCGGTGCGCTTCCCTTCAACCCCTTCGCCGGGTACATCAACTCCCCCGAGAGCGTTGACCGGGGCTACCTAACAGAGCGTGAGATACAGACGCTGATGGAAGCCCCGGTGAAAAGCGGGACCTGCGAACTGGTACGCGACCTCTTCATCTTCTCTGTGTTCACCGGACTGGCATACGCGGACGTGAAGGCGCTGACGACCGACCGGCTCCAGACCTTCTTCGACGGCAACCTCTGGATCATCACCCGCCGGCGCAAGACAAACACCGAGTCCAACATCCGCCTGCTGGACGTTCCCAAGCGCATCATAGAGAAGTACAAGGGGCTGTCCAAGGACGATCATGTATTTCCGGTACCAAGCAACGGCAGATGCAACACCATATTGAAGGAACTTGGCAGGCAGTGCGGTTTCAAGATAAGGCTGACCTATCATGTTGCCCGGCATACGAACGCCACCACCGTGCTGCTCTCGCACGGTGTGCCCATCGAGACCGTAAGCCGCCTTTTGGGGCATACGGATTTGAAAACCACCCAGATATATGCCCGGATAACCAACCAGAAGATCAGCAGCGACATGGAAATCCTGTCCCATAAGCTGGAAAAGATGGAGAAGGAGATATGCGATGCCATCTGAGGAAATGGTATTTACGAAACGGACGATTTTCCCCTTCCTCATCAAAGTTCGTCCGTCCCTGCGGGACTCCGCGTTTTCCCTTCGGTTTCCGGTAGAAAATTTCCGCATGGTGAAATTTTCTACCGGAAAAACGCTCCGAAAGCGCAGGGACGGACGTAAAAGGGATTCAGAAGGCGAAAACTGCGACCGACGTAGTGCATGTGCGACAAGGAAAAGAACTGTCCGGGAGCCCCTTTTCATGCCGTACCCCGGCATGAGACCGCTTTCCTCTCCGGCTGTGGTGAAGGCTCTCCTGCTCCCTCTGCATTGCATATGCGGGTTGTTCCGCCTGTATCCACGTCAGCCGGTATTGCCTGCCCTTTCCTTGGTAGAAACGGCTTGTCGCAACAGGCGGCGTGACACAAACTTTTCCGGATATGGAGGAACATTCCGAAAAATACACCGTACATTTGTACATCGAACCAATAATAACCGAATAACCGTTAAAAGAACATGGCTAAAATTAAAGTCCAAAATACAGAAGTGACAGTCATCACGTACAATGACAAGGATTATATCTCCCTGACCGACATGGTCCGCAATATGGAAAACGGTCCCGCCCTTATTGAAAAGTGGCTGCGTAACAAGAATACCGTCGAGTTTCTGGGCATATGGGAGGAGATGTACAATCCGGATTTTAATTCCCCCGAATTCGAGGGAATTAAAAACGAGGCCGGGTTGAACCGTTTCATCCTTTCCGTCAAACAATGGGTGGAAAAGACCAACTCCAAAGGTATCATCGCCAAGGCCGGACGCTATGGAGGGACTTACGCGCACAAGGATATCGCGTTCGAGTTTGCCACGTGGGTATCCCCTCAATTCAAGCTGTACCTGCTGAAAGAGTTCCAGCGGTTGAAAGAGGAGGGGCAGGCCCAGCTCGGCTGGAGTGCGAAACGGGAACTGTCAAAGATCAACTACCGCATACATACCGATGCCATCAGGCAGAACCTGATACCGGTGGAAGTCACCCCCGCACAGGCCGGCGTCATCTATGCGGAAGAGGCGGACGTGCTCAACGTGGCCATGTTCGGGATGACCGCCAGGATGTGGCGTGAGCAGAATCCCGGTCTGAAGGGCAATATCCGTGACTATGCCTCCATCAATGAACTGATCTGCCTCTCCAATATGGAAAACCTGAATGCCGTATTCATAGACCAGGGCATACCGCAGGGCGAACGGCTCGTGAGACTGAACCGGATAGCCATCCAGCAGATGCGTGTGCTGGAAGATGATGGCGGACGAAAACTGCTTGAATGAGAATTCCGGCAGGCAACGCATCGGCATGTCCGTAAACGGGGCAAGGAGGTGAAATGCCGCCTGATCCACATTCATGCATGGGATATGGGATACTGAAGCTACGGAACGGCTTACGGCCTGATATCAAGTGCCATAACCGTTCCGTGGCAGGGTATTGTTCGGAACACATTCCCGAATGAGGTCTTCCATGATTTTAAAGGACTCCGTATTTCGAAAGGAACAACGTACACATACAATTTCTCCGGAACGGCTAACCTTCCTGTCACTTCCCTGTAATCCTCCCCAAAATCAACACTGCCGTATAAACCGCATGAAAGCCCGGGCACGCTTTCTGTTTCCAATCCCATATCCGTTCCTTCCGCAATATCACATATTGCCGTTCTCATTCCATATCCTTGAATATTTCTCCAAACATGCCGAAGACAGAAAAACCGCATGGTATTTTAGATTCTCACCGGACAGGCAATAGACAGGAGGAATCCGTCATCCTCATTTCTTGCGGCAAAAATAGTTGTTTTTCAGGCCGGTCCCGCAAGGCGGCCCTTCGGGCTGGTTGCTCGTGAAAAAATCTTCCTCACGCTTCGCGTGAGCGTATTTTTTCACGGCAAGCCTTGCCGGAGACCGCCGAAAAACAAACAGGAGGAAGCACAAGAAATAAGAATGCCTACCCGTGTAGGCCATGTATAACTCAAAAAAATATAAAGCTATGGCAGACAAGAGCGCAGAAAAGGAAAGACTGTTCAACGAGTGGTTCACAAAATCCTATGACAGGCTGAGAGGGGCGTTACGCCGGTACGGAATGCTGGACGAGGACAATTTCCATGACACCTACCTTTTCGTAAGAAGGCAGGTGCTGGTTCCCGGAAAGGACATAACGGACTATGACGCGTATTTCATCGGATGCTACAAAAAGGCGGCCCTGGTAAAGATTAAAAGGGAGAACCGGTATGCACACCCTGAAGATGATTTCTTCCTCCGATGTGGCGAGGAGGCAAAATTCCTTTCCGAGGACGACCTGAACGGGTGCGAGAGGCTGGTTAAGGACATACTGCGTTTCGTAAGGCAGAAGTTCTCCTACGAGGAGTACCGGATGTTCATGCTCAGGTTCTATGAGGCGCAGTTCTCGTTCAAGGCACTGGCGGAATGCATGGGCGTATCGGCATCGGCCATATCACAGAAAGTATGCAGGATAGTGGACGCGGTACGTACCCACAGCGGTTTCGCATGGAGAAGCCGGATGCTGGCGGTGGAAAGCTTCATGTATTAAAAAAACGAAAACAGTTCAACCGATAAAAGAAAGACAATTATGGCACTGATAGTATACAACAGGGAAAACTCCCGTCCGCAGGAAGTCACATACAAGGGAAAGCGGACCATCAACCTTGACAGCAGGGGGACCGTCTATCTGTCAAAGACGATGTCAATCGAATTGGGAATCCTCGGCGGCGGACGGGTGAACTTCGCCCACGACGACGAAACGGATGACTGGTACATCTGCCGATCCGATGACAACGAGGGGTTCATCGTCTGGAAGGACAAAAGATGCGCAAGGTTCTCGGCGGGGTTTATCGTGCAGAGGCTCATGCGGCAGGCGAAGGTGGAAAGGAAGAGCGTGCAGTTCATGATGGCGAGAATGCCGGTGGAGATTGGCGGGGTAGCCTATTACAAGATACTGCTCTCGAACCCGATACTCAGATAAAGGCATGGGCCGGAGGAGTCCGGCTGTATATGACATGACGGAAACAGGCGCATCCGACGGGACAGGAGCCCGGAGGGTGTGCCTGTTTTTATGCGCCGCCATTACGGGAACGGACCGTTCTATCGATACACGGACAGCCCGCCCCAATTTCATAATGACATAATGGAATAAAGGCCTTGAGAATAAAAGTAGTGCCCTTTGCAATATAATAAAATTGGAAGCGTATGAAAAGAACTTTTGTAATTAATTGGATTTTGATAGATTTATTCATTGTGTCTGTTATATCTTGGTTTAGACCGCATGTGACTGGGCGTGGGAACAGCCATGAAATCTGGCATAATTTGGCTATGTTTCATGTTTTGGGCAGTGTGCTGTTCCCTGTTGCCATAATATTCCATATGGCAACACACTGGGATTGATATAAGGGAATCATAAAAAAATGGAATAGGCAAAAAAACAAGGCCACAGCTGTTCTCTCTATCATATTTTTACTGCTGTCCCTATTTCCCGTAGGGGATGTGGGGAACATAGAAAGCAGCCTGAAACGCACAGGCGAAAAGGCCGGCTGCAATGTCCGCGTCAGCCCACACACAGCCAAATATACATTTGCCAATGATAAAAAGCAAGTATTCCTTCCGCTTAAATATCTCATAACCAGCACTGAACAAATAATGTCTGCTTCCATGTCATTCCTGTCCTAATAAGCAACATTGCATTCTTAGTATTTAGTCGTTGCAAGGTGGCAACTCTTTATGAAAAATTATATTGGAAACTTATATAACAGAAAAACATACCTCATTAAAATCTTAAATAATTTGACTCTTGCTAAAAAATATTTCCAAAAAAATGCAGGAAAATAACTTTTTTATTAAATGTATTTATATATTTGCATATAAATATCAAAATAACCTTTTTTAAAAAACTAATTTGTTAACATATTAACTTAAATATTTAATCTATGACAAAAACTATTTAAAAACCATTTCTACAATTCACCAATCAAAACCAAATTGTTTCAAATACATTTTTAATATTAAATCTATGAAAAAAAATCAACTAAAGCTGATAAGCGTGATGTTGCTTTTATCTGGATTTTCTACCGGATATCTTCAAGCCGCACCTTATGCAGCAACTACGGGCATGTATTCTGCGCAACAGAATAATGTATGCACAGGCATCGTGGTGGATCAAAACGGTGAGACCGTTATTGGTGCATCATTGGTTGTCAAAGGTACAACCAACGGAACTATAACCGGACTGGATGGTGACTTTAGTATTCCTAATGTAAAAAAAGGTGATATTATTGTTGCCTCATATGTAGGTTATGTAAATGTGGAAGTTGTGTGGAATGGAAAACCTTTAAAAATCATTTTGAAAGAAGATTCCAAAACTTTGGATGAAGTGGTAGTTGTAGGTTATGGCAGTACTACCAAACGTGACTTGATTGCCTCTGTATCAACGGTAAAGACTGACCAGATGGCAAATATTCCTGTTACCAACATTGCACAAGGTCTGGCAGGGCGTGCCCCCGGCTTGATTGTGCAAGCCAGCGGAGGTGGTATCAATTCAACTCCCAGCATCAGTATCCGTGGAGGAGGAGCTCCCATCTATGTGATTGACGGGGTTATCCGCTCTGCTGCCGACTTCCAAAATTTAAGTCCGGATGATATTGAGGCAATGTCAATATTGAAGGACGCCTCGGCAACGGCAGTTTACGGTTCACGGGCTACCAACGGTATTATTCAGGTGACTACCAAGCGTGGAAAGGAAGGCAAGCCCACTGTTGAATACGATTTCAACATGAGTTTTTCACAGCCATCTATCTGGCCGGAAAAAATGGGGTCTTATGACCGTGCTGTCTATGCCAACATTGCCCGTGCCAATGATGGTGCCGAACCTATGTACAGTGAAGAAGCGTTGGAGGCTTTTCGCACCGGTAGCGATCCGTTGAACTTTGCCAATACTGACTGGCGTAAATTAGTGTTGAATGACTGGGCTCCACAAAGTAAGCATTCGATACGTGTAACCGGAGGATCACAAAACAACCAGTATTATGTTTCTTTGGGACATATCGACCAGAATTCGCTTTATAAAAACGACAACCACTGGATGAAACGCACGAATTTCCGTTTGGCACAGTCTTCGTTCATTGAGTCCATCGGTCTGCGCATTAATGCAACCATTGACGGTTATTGGCAAAAGACCACCCATCCCAATACCTCCACGGCGAGCAATTATTATGCGGTTTTCTCACACATAAACGACCGGCCCTCCACTTATCCGGGTGTCAACAAGTATGGACTTCCCTATAACCTGACTGATAATCCGGTGGCGGAAACAGCCAAGGATGCTGGTTATAACCGTAATGTTGACAATGTGATCAACGGTCGTGGCGAAGTGGTCTGGGAAGTGCCTTGGGTGGAAGGTCTGAAGGTACGTGCAGCCAGCAATTATCGCTATTACGGTTCCAAGAATAAAAGTTGGCGTAAAGATGCCGCCCAATATGATTGGGATTCACAAGAAGCCACTTATGCCAACAAACCCGAACTTAGTGTGACTAACGGGTCAGGCTATTCATTCACCAATCAGGCATTTATAGAGTATGCCAATCTGTTCGGCAAACATTCATTGTCGGCTTTGGCAGGTTTTGAGCAATACTATGAATGGGGTGACAGTTATTGGGGGAAGCGTACCAACTATACATTTGACATAGATCAGATTGAGGTTGGTGATGCCAATTCCCAAACCAATGGCGGTAGTGAAGTCGAACTGGGACGCGCTGCTTGGATCGGGCAGGTGAAATATAATTATGCCAATAAATATTACGCGGAAGGAAGCATACGTTATGATGGTTCTGACAGGTTTGCACCCGGCAACCGCTGGGGCGCTTTTTTCAGCGGATCGTTAGGATGGGTGGTGACGGAGGAAGGCTTCATGCAACCACTGGTAGAAAAAAATATCCTGAACTCATTGAAGCTCCGCCTCTCTTATGGTGAAACCGGTCTGGATGAGTCTGCGGGCCGTTTCCAATATATGACCACCTATAGTTATAATCCTTATGCCTATGTTGTTAACGGAAAATATACTCCCGGATTTACAGAAGGAAACTTGGCTTCTCCGGACTTGACATGGTATACCACCAGACAGATGGACTTCGGTTTTGACTTTGCTTCCTTGAACAACCGCCTTTATGGCTCATTTGATTATTTTTACTACTCGACAAAGGGCTATTTGGTGGCTCCGCGTGGTGACAGTTATCTCAATACCGCCTTGGGCGTAGGGCTGCCCAGGGTAAAATCGGATAGTGAACACCGTCGTGCCGGATTTGAACTTCAACTGGGCTGGAGAGATGATATCGGTGACTTTAAGTACGATGTGTCAGCCAATCTCACCTACTTTGATGAACTGATGGCCCTGGATGAAAGTGAAGGTGAGTCATCCGTGATGAATCCATATCAACGGACTCAGCAGAATAAAGGATATTACGGTCTGCTGTATCATAACTTAGGATATTACGTAAGTGCTGAGGACGTTTACAATTCGGTAGGTTTTACCGGTGCCTTGAATTCTGGTTATCTTACAGCTGGCGATATAAAGTATCAGGATACGAATGGCGACGGTCAGATTACTGATGCGGACAAACGCCGTTTGGGAAAATCAGGCAAGCCGCGTGGACAATTCGGCATCAATTTAAATATGAGTTATAAGGGCTTTTATCTGAGTGCCCTGTTCCAAGGATCTACTAAATTTAATATGTATGTTGCAGGTAGTTTGGGTATGCAGACCGGCCAGACCTACGGCATGCCAGTGGCTTACGATTATCAAACAGACTTTTGGACTCCGGATAACCGTGACGCACAATACCCGCGTCTGATGGCAAATACAGCCTTGAATCAGAATAACAACTACGCAAGCAGTGACTTTTGGCTGATTAACGGTGCTTACCTGCGTATGAAGGACTTTCAGTTCGGCTATGATTTTAAATACAGCCTGCTGAAAAATGTCTCTTGGCTGACCCGTTGTAAGATGGGCATATCCGGTCAGAATATTTTTACCATTTCGCAAGCGACCAAATATGGAATGGATCCGGAACCGTCCGATACCAACTATTACGGTTATCCGGTTGAAAGAACCATAGCATTGACTTTAAATTTAGGATTTTAAATAATTGTATGATGAGAAATATATATAAATATGGAATATTGGGTATCAGCCTTATGATACTGAACTCTTGCATCGACACGCTGGATACACGCCCGACAACAAGTTTTGATGATGAGACCGTATGGGGCAGCAAAGCCACCGTGGAAGGTTTTATCAACTCCACCTATGATGCAGTAATTAATAGCGGATATGCCGGCAGTGGATCCAGCATTTCCTGGGAAGCAAGAACTCCCAACGGTGTGCTCTGCTCACAGGTTGGCGAGGGTATTGACAACGTAGCCACAGAATTGGGATTGAGCACAGGCAATGATTGGGGAGTCAACCGTTTTGGCTTGTTGCGTAAAGTCAATATGATTATTACCAATGTGCAAAACAGCTCTACCTTAAACGAAACAGAAAAGATAGAGCTAAAGGCACATGGAAACTTGATGCGTGGTATGATTTTCTTTGACCAGGCACGTAAGATGGGACGTTTTGTTCCTGTAAAAGAAGTCTTTACAGTTGAGAATCCTGAGGCTGTCAATATTCCGATGACCGAGGATGTATCGGAAAGCTACAAGTTAATCATAGAAGATTTGCAAATTGCGGCAAACGACCTGCCGATCGAGAATGCTTCTGGTTTGCCAACACGTTGGGCGGCGGGAGTTTTACTGAGCCGAGCCGCCCTGCAAGCCTATGCCTATACCGGTGATGCCTCTTATCTGGACGTGGCTATTACAGCTGCCAATGATGTGATCAGCAATAGTGGGGTTGAGTTAAGCAATTCAAACGGTCTTTTCAACGAAACGGATTTATATAATCCGGAAATTCTCTGGGGATATTACCGTGAAAAAGAAAATACGTATGTCTCCAGTTTTGAAGAACTGATGCGTACTTATCCGAATGTTTCCACCGATAACGTGATCAATTCCCAATCGCCGGTAGCATTAAAACAGGCAAATGGGCAGACATTCGAAGGGTGGGCCATTTACTTTCCCACACAAGACCTGGTTGACCAGTTTCTTGTGACCGATGAGGAAACCGGTAAGGCAATGCCTTGGTATGAAACTTCCCAATATAAAAATAACGTAACCGTACTTGACCCTTCCAGTATTACTGAAGCAGGTCAGGTGGATACATACAAGCAAGTAAATGGTGATGCACGCCGTATTCCTACGCCACAAGATTTAAACCAGCTTAACAAAAGCTATCCCACTTTTACCCGTTACCATCAGTTAAACAAGGGGGCTGACCGGGATTTGAGCGAACTGATGTACAGCGGGCGTGACCGCCGTTTCTATACTGCCATAGTTTATGACAAATGCTCCTGGATTGGTGAGACTGTTGAGCTCAATTTGGGTGGAAACCTCTCAGCAGGTGTCCGTGACAAGGAAGATGGAGGCTGGTACAATACCACTACCGGTTATTATTGGCGTAAAGGCAACATTGAAAACCCTACACCCAGAGCTTACCATAATTGCCAGGTGGCATTGCATTTCAATATCGTTCGATTGGGAGAGGCCTATATGAACCTTGCTGAAGCCTATCTGCTGAAACATGATGTGCCCAATGCGGTGAAAGCATTGAACATGACACGTACCATACATGGCGGATTGAGCGAGTCTACTGCCGCTACAGAAGAAGAAGCGTGGACGGATTATATTCGTGAACGAAACTGTGAGCTGACTAATGAGGGCGGTGACATTTATTACAGTTATCTGCGTTGGGGGAAATATGGCGGTTATGCCAATCATGGTCGTGATGCCGGAGATATCATTTATGACCTTGACCGGCCGGTATACAAAATGTCCATCAGCCGGGACCGGAGCAAGTTGCTGGTTGGTCAAATGACCCTGAACAATAGCGCCCAGCGTAAATTTACAGAAAAACGCTATCTTTTGCCAATTAACCAAAGTTTTCTGAATACCCGTGAGGCTTATGGTTTGGATCATGTACAAAATAAAGGCTGGTAATCCATTAATTTATAGACAATGAATATGAAAAAAATATTTAATATTATTACAATCTTGCTTTTGACTGTATTTACAACATCTTGCCTGGATAGCAATCTCGAAGATCTGGATACATATAAAGGCAAAGATATCATCGGCATAGCCGGTGTTTATCATCGTTATTATGGTTCTCAAACCATTCCCGGCAGTGGTGAACAACAAGTTCTGCAATCGGCCTTGAGTTATGATAATTTTCAGGCGGATGCAGAAACAGGAACAAGTTCTTTTGAATGCAAGCTTCCCAGCAATTTCCCGGCTGAAGAAAGACCTAAATTCACGATGTCAAATGTAGTGGTTTCACTTAATATTTCTACAGCAGCCATGATTCAACCCATAGATGGAGCAGCCGTACTGGGTAAACCGGGGGACTGGAGCAAACCCAACAAATATGAAATCACCGCTGCCGATGGAAGTAAAAAGGTATGGACTATTACAGCGTATTTCTTACAAGAATAATTTCCTGAACAAATAATTGAAGAATCGGGAAGATTTGATGGGGTGGAAACGGCTGCGCTGTCCATCTCATCTCTTCCTTAAATATTAAAATACTAACATAATACATGAGTATGCGTAAAACATTATTTTCAATAGCGACGGCTTTATTATGCTTTACTGGTTGTACGTCAGTCCCTAAAACTTGTGAACAGCCTTATGAACCCATTCAGATAGCCGTACCCGAACGTCCTGCCGGGCAACAGGATGCGGTTGGACTGACAGCACCTAAAATTGACACGGTCCGTGTAGGTTTTATTGGGGTGGGTATGCGTGGCATCAGTGCCGTGGAGCGTTGGACCCACATCCCGGGTGTACAAATCAAAGCGTTGTGCGATTTGCGTCCTGAACTGGTGGAAAAGGCACAAAAGACGCTGGTCAGTTCCGGTATGCCGGAAGCTGCGACTTACTCAGGTGCGGAAGATGCTTGGAAACAATTATGCAACCGTGACGACATTGACCTTGTTTATGTTGTAACGGACTGGAAACATCATGCCGAAATGGGTGTCTACGCCATGGAACATGGCAAACATGTAGCCATTGAAGTTCCTGCAGCCATGACACTGAACGAAATATGGGCACTGATAAATACATCCGAAAAGACACGTAAGCATTGTATGCAATTAGAGAATTGCGTATATGACTTTTTTGAATTGACCACATTGAATATGGCACAACAAGGCTTGTTTGGTGAAATTCTGCATGTTGAAGGCGCTTATATCCACAATTTGGAAGAGTTTTGGCCTTACTATTGGAACAACTGGCGGTTGGACTATAACCGTGCTTTCCGTGGTGATATTTATGCCACCCATGGCATGGGACCGGCCTGTCAGTTACTTGACATTCACCGTGGTGACCGTATGAAAACGTTGGTGGCAATGGATACCAAAGCTGTAACCGGTCCGAAATTAGTAAAACAATACCAGAAAGAAAGCGCACCGGATTTCCAAAACGGTGACCATACCATGACCTTTATCCGTACCGAAAAGGGAAAAACGATTCATATTCAACATGATGTAATGAATCCACGCCCTTACAGCCGCATGTATCAATTGACAGGTACCAATGGATATGCCAACAAATATCCCATTGAGGAGTACTGCTTCCGCCCCGACCAAATCCGGACCGTTGATATGCCTGACCATGAGAATCTCAATATGCATACGGCTGTTTCCAATACGGTGAAAGAATCCTTGATGAGAAAATATAAACATCCTATCCATCAGGAATTGGAAGAAGCTGCCAAGAAGGTAGGCGGGCACGGTGGAATGGATTATATAATGGATTACCGTCTGGTATATTGCCTGCGTAATGGATTACCGTTGGATATGGACGTATATGATTTGGCAGAATGGTGCTGCATGGCTGAGCTTACCCGGATTTCAATAGAAAACGGAAATGTTCCTGTAGCTGTTCCTGATTTTACTCGTGGTTATTGGAATAAAATACAAGGATATCGTCATGCTTGGACAGAATAAATTGATTCTGACAATATAAAATACTGACTGTGTATATAGCTGATTTAGGTTAATTAACAACAAAGATTTGTCTAAAAACACCTGTTGTGAAATATGTGTTTTTAGACAACTTTTTTATAGAAATTATCCATCTTTCTATAAATATTATCTATAGGCATTGGTACATTTTTCCAAATATATCACAAAAATCCTTGCGGTAGATTTCTTTTCCACACAGTTTGTAGTTCATATTATAGATTTATGCATCTTTGTCCTCAGTGTTTTAATCCTTCTTCGGAACATAGTGACTCTTTTGCTTTCCGCCTGTATTTCCTGAGCCTGTGATTCTGTATGAATCTTTATTCTTAAAGATACGAAATCTTAGGTAATAACAAGCCTTTGTTTGTGAAAGTCAGGGCTTTGTGCATGAATAAAGAAGGTGTGACACACCTCCTTCATTCATGATCCCATACGGAACTTTCCTAAAGTTCCTCCGGCCTGGTTCTCGCCTCCCGGTAGCAGCTGTCAAGCAGCTTCTCGATATCGGAAGAACGGTACAATATCTTGCCGCCCAGCCGGGTGAAGGCAAGCAGGCCGCTGTCACGGTACTGTTGCAGGCTGCGGCGGCTCACTTTCAGCCAGTTCGCGGTCCGTATAGAAGTTCTCGCCCGCCATCGCCGGTGACCTGCCGGCAAAGAGACGCTCCATGGAAACGGAGAGACGTTCGACGGTGGAGAAGAACTCTCTTATATGCTCGCTGCTCTCACGGGTGAGCAGACGGTTATCGGTATTCATCATGACTTGATCTTTTTTTGTTCGACATTCGTTTTTCATGGCCTTTCAGATCGACCTTCCCATATTTTCAGCCCGCTTGCGGCGCTCCTCCACTATCCGGATGATGCTTTCCACGTCCCCGGGCTTGTAATAAGTCTTATGGCAGATCTGTGTATATGCCAGCGTGCCGTTGTCACGCAGGGTCTGCAGGGTTCTCGGGCTGACCTTCAGCAGCAGGCACACCTCCTGGTTGTCCAGCCATTTCTTCTCTTCCATGTCACCGTACAGCCGGCAGAGGGTGTCCAGCCGGTCCGCGAACGTCCGGAAGGCCGAGAGCATCGCCTCGAAGGTCCTTGCCTCAATGTTCACTATTTCCATAATCAATGCAATTTCAGGTTTGACATCTGTTTCATTCTCTTTTCGGATCCGGATTCCGTGCCGCAATTTAGTGAATCCCGGCGGAACATCCTGAATTTCAAGACAGGATGACTACCTTTGACACCATATGCGTACTTGTTTCATCCGCAAAGTAAATGATTGTTCCCGGATATGGTTCCGGCCCTTCATCAGATGTCATTATATGTCATCAGATGTCATGGAAATCGGATTTTAACATTCATTTTCTTTTAGTAAACAGACGTTCAGATCCGTTCCCGAAGAGTGGGAAATTTCCGGTGCGTATATTTGTGAAGTCATCACCGTCAGACTGATCCAACAATATGAATAACACGGCAAACCCCGCCAATCGGACCCGTCCGTTTCACAGCACTTGTTATTATCGTTTTATTTGCTTCCGACAACCGGGCAAACGGGTAGACCGTGCCCACAGTATCAACCATCTAAAATCCATGTACAATGAAAAGTGAACCGACTGAAAAACCAAGAGGAAAGAAAACGGCGGCATCCGAAACCACAGACAGAAAGAACGGTCGTAGTCCTAGCCCCGGCCACGACGAGTGGTGGGAAAGACTCATGATAGAACCCGGTCTGGGGAAATCCACCGGTATGGATGCGGAACCGGTGATTCCATCCGGGACTGATACGGAAGAGGTGTCCGGGGAGGCGGGAAGAAAGGACACCCCGCCGGAACCGGAAGACCCCGTGAGAAGAAGGACGAGCGGCAGGCAGCGCAGGGCCTCGCTGGAGGAGTACCGGGAAACGTACCTCACCGTCCCGAAGATCAGGAACCGCAAGACGGTGTTCGTCAGTGAGGATGTGAGGGACGAACTGGACGCCGTCGTCCGCAGGCTCGGCGGGCGTGGCATGAGCGTTTCCGGACTGCTGGAGAACCTTGCCAGGGAGCATCTTGCCGCCTACCGTGGGGACATCGAGCAGTGGAGAAAAATCTGACAGCCTGTTACCGGGCGTGGAGTATACCCGATGTATGCACAGTCCCCTGTGTACCCGCTTCAATGTGGAAAATGCGGGGGGATTTTTCTGTGGGGGGAGCAAGGGTATGTTTCCGGATTCCCGAAAACCCTTGCTCCACCGCGCCCGGCGGTTGCTGGGAGGGCAAATCCGCTCCCGCCGGTCGCAGATTTTGGAATGAAAGAAGTACGGACGAAAAAGAAAAAACATATGACAAAGGATGTGAATGGGATGAAGAAAAAATGTGGCCGTCCGGCACTGGGCAGGACGCGTAAATTGACCAGAGGCGTGACGGTGAAGTTCTCCCCCGTCAGCTACGAGGCTCTCAGGTTCAGGGCAGGGAAGTCCGGCCGGAGTCTGGCGGTCTATATCAGGGAGGCGGCACTGGCGGCCACCGTGACGGCAAGGCATACACCGGAGGAGAACGCACTGTTGCGCAGCCTGGCGGGAATGGCGAACAACCTGAACCAACTGACAAAGCTCTCGCACCAGACAGGTTTTTACAGGACAAGGCTGCTGATAGAGGGGCTGCTGGAAAAGCTGAAGCGGATCATGGATGATTACAGACCGAAAGGAGGATAGCCTCATGATAGGGAAGATCAAAAAAGGACGCTCGTTCGGCGGCTGTATACGCTATGTGACACAGAAGGACGACGCAAAAATCATCGTTTCGGAAGGTGTGCTGCTGGGAACGGCGGAGGAGATGGCACGCAGCTTCCGGTGGCAATGCCTGCTGAATCCGGACGTGGCGAAACCGGTGGGACACATCGCGCTCAGCTTCAAGCCGGAGGACGCACCGAGGCTGACCGACGCGTTTATGGCAAGGCTGGCGGGGGAATACCTGGAACTGATGGGGATACGGAACACGCAGTTCATCGTGGTGAGGCATCACGGGACGGACAACCCGCACTGCCACATCGTCTTCAACCGGGTGGACTTTGACGGGAAGGTGATTTCCGACAGCAACGATTTCAGGCGTAACGAGAGGGTGACGAAAATGCTCAAGGACAAGTATTCGCTCACCTATTCCGAAGGCAAACAGTCCGTTAAAACGGAAAAGCTGCACGCTTCCGAGAGGGTGAAATACGAGATATATCGTGCGGTCAAGGAAGCTTTGAGGAGTGCAGATACATGGAAAGAATTTCAAAATAAGCTCTTAAAAATGGGCGTGGAAATGGAATTCAAGTACAAGG
>OJQC01000319.1_pt1 | contig 14628 bp, 8 predicted proteins | sample 1598721 | NCBI WGS metagenome assembly OJQC01 (sample SAMN03922502, study PRJEB24848) | human gut metagenome | isolation source: stool sample | host: Homo sapiens | place: Germany | collected 2011-11
TTCTGCCCGGAGTGCGGTAAGCCGTTTGGCCAGTGATGCGCAAAAAAATTGCTGCGGTGCTTTGCGCCGCAGCCGCTTTTCTGACAATGTCCGGCTGTAAAAAAGCACCGCCCGGCACACTGACCGGTATCAGCATCAGTTATTCCGGTATGTGCTATGACGACACCTATGGGTTCAGCATAAGAAACGACCCGGCTGGCGGCTGCCTTTTCAGCTGCAATTACAAGGGTGATGAATGGGTGGAACTGGAAAATATCCCTGTTGAGGACACCCATTGGCAAGAAGCCCTGGCTCTGGCAGAAAAGCTGGGGCTGGAAAGCCTGCCGGACGAAAAGAAAAATTCTCCTGGCTTATTTATTACCGATGAAACGTTAAATAGCGTTTGCCTGATTTACAAAGCCCCGGATGACGAGATCATCTACCGTTATCTGGATGCCGATGGCAATACGCGCAGCGCCCTGCGTGATTTTTTGGAGGATCTGGCAGGGCAGCTGCAAACCGAAGGAAAGAGAGGTGACGCATAATGGCAACGCAGCTTACCAACTACCAATGCCCTGCCTGTACCGGTCCGCTTCACTTTGACGGTGCCAGCGGAAAGCTGGTGTGTGACTTCTGCGGCAGCAGCTACGATACTGCTGAGATCGAAGCGCTCTATGCTGAAAAAGAAGCCGCTGCCGAAACCGCGGCACAGAGTAAACAGGCACCGCCGCCCGACTCCGTCTGGAGCGAAAACGAGGCCGCCGGGCTGCGCAGCTATTCCTGCCCGTCCTGCGGCGCAGAACTGATCTGTGACGAGACGACCGCCGCGACAAGCTGCCCGTACTGCGGCAACCCAACGGTCATTGCGGGGCAGTTCAGCGGTATGCAGCGGCCTGAGCTTGTCCTGCCGTTTGTGCTGGATAAGAACGCCGCCAAGGCCGCGCTGAAAAAATACTATCGCGGGAAGCGTTTCCTGCCCAATGCCTTCTCCTCGCAGAACCATATCGAGGAGATCAAGGGCGTGTATGTCCCGTTCTGGCTGTTCGATGCCAACGCCTCCGGCTCGGGCCTATATGAAGCCACGACCAGCTCCAGCCACCGCAGCGGCGATTACGTCATCACCACGACCAAGCACTATGATGTCCGCCGCGCCGGTACCACGCAGTTCATGGGCGTTCCGGTGGACGGCTCGACCAAGATGCCCAACGGCCACATGGACGCCATTGAGCCGTATGACTACCGCGCCTTCCAGCCCTTCTCGACAGCATTCCTGCCGGGCTATATGGCCGACAAATACGACGAGGACGCCGACACCTGCCAGGCCCGCGCCCACAGCCGTATGCAGAATTCGGTCAGCAGCGAGCTTTCGGCCAGCATTACCGGCTACAACAGTGTAAGCACCCTGAGCGAGAACATCAGCATTGATTACACCGCCAAGCACTACGCGCTGCTGCCCGTCTGGATGCTGCACACCAAGTGGCAGGGCAAGGACTATCTGTTCGCTATGAATGGGCAGACTGGCAAGCTGGTCGGCGATCTGCCAGTTGATAAGCGAAAGGTAGCCGCCTGGTTCGCGGGCATCAGTGTTCCGCTGATGATCCTGCTTGCATTCCTGCTTTGAAAGGGGGAAACAGAGTATGAAAAAGAAACTGTTTTCTCTGCTTACGGCACTGGTGCTGTGCTTGCTCTGTGCCGTGCCGGCGTTTGCCGAAATGCCGCTGGTGATGGACACCTACGAGCTGTTCAAACCCGAAGCGACCGCTGAATTGGAACAAAAGGCACAGGACGCCAGTGCCGGACACGGTGTCAACGTCTACCTGCTGACGGTGTCTGACATCGGCGGGCAGAACGTGCGCGAGTTTGCCAAGGACTGGTACCGCAACTATGACCTTGGCTACGGCGACGGCAAAAGCGGCATCCTGTTCCTGATCGCGCTGGATTCCCGCGATTATGTTACCATCACCTACGGCGGCGGCGTGACCGCCTTTACCGACTACCGCATCGCGCAGATCGAAGATAAGATCGTGCCGATGCTCTCGGACGGATCGTATTACAAGGCCTCCGACACCTACATAGAAATGTGCGCTGACACGCTGGATTTCTATGCCGAAAAGGGTGCACCGCTGGACAGCGGCAACGACCCCGCCAAGGGGTGGGTCAAGTGGGTGTTTGTGTTTGTCATCCCGCTGGTTGCAGCCGGCATCGTCTGCGGCATCTTCTACGCCCAGATGAAGACCGCCAACGAGCAGACCCACGCCAACGCCTATATGCCCGCCGAGGGTCTGGCGCTGTCCGTGATGGAGGACACCTACACCCACACCACCGAGACCGAAACGTACGACCCCGTCAAGGTCAAGGACGACAGTTCCAGCGGGTCGAGTACCGACAGCGACGGCTTTGGCGGCAGCTCGGGCGGAAAATTCTAAACCATACAGTTCCTCAAGCTGGATGCTTGCCTGATAGAGCGCGTTGTGTTTCGATATTCTTATTTCTGTTGGCATCCGAAATTTTAACTGTTGACCTTTTTCCAAAATTTCGATATGCTGTTCTTGCTTTTGAGTTTCTTTTTTCACAACTGTTAACTTAAAGCAAAAGACCGAAGTTGAAAAGCCCTTTTTGGGCTTTTACTTCGGTCTTTCTTTTTTGGGAAATGTGCAACAGCCCCCGTTCATTATATCGCAGCCAAAATCAAAGACCTGCTCTCCCAAACCGTGCGGCACGCCGCGCAATCGCTGCTGGCCCTCTGCGGCGTCGGCATCATCGAGGACGGCAAGTTGTGCTGGTCGCCGCCCGGTTACACGACGATTTGCTGCAATTTTGGCGAACTCGACGCCTACAGCAAAATGGAAGCCGCGAACATGATTGCCAGCAAAATCAACCTTGGCGAACTTCCCGAAAAGAAGAAATCTCCCAAACGAAAAATCGCTTAGGAGAAAAACTCCGTTGGGCGAACTTGTCCGCCAAAACCAACGGAAAATAAATCCGTTTTGTCTGCCATTTGGGGTAAAAGTGGCAGACAAAATGGCAGACAAGCCTGAATCTTGTCTGCCACACAAAAAATACCTAAGCCGCTAAAAGGCTTAGGTATAAGGAATGCCGGTGATGGGGGTCGAACCCATACGGTGTCACCACCAACGGATTTTGAGTCGGCCCAAGTGAGAAGAACTTGGTGGATTTTTTAGGAATTTCAAGGAACTTATTTCCTGCCCTTTTTTAGTGAAAAAGCACCTATCCACGATACAATTTTTGATTTTCGGACGTACTTACGATTGGAAATCTGGCAGACCAACGTAGTTGAGAAATCACTCTCGCTTTGTGGACAATCTTTCAAAAATGGCAGACTAAAAACCACCGCATTCGGAAAGTAGAGGCACATAAAAAACGGCAGTACCCAATAGCGGACATTTTTCTACTATCTAACGGTTTGGCGACCCGCTATTATTCAAAAACTGTCATTCTGCCACTTTGTTACACTTGTCAAAACTATCCAAGGGGAAACTGTATCTTTTTATAGGAATGGGCTGCGGCGCGTTCCTCTCCCCCACACCCCCTCTCCAGCTGGCTGAAGAAGCAGCCAACTGAAAAAGAGAATATCGGCTCTTGTAAGCATCTTACCTGTCACACAGGCAAGGTGCTTTTTTATTTCAAAAATCGGAGGTCATCATGGGCAAATATCAGAAAAATATCGAAGCTGCGCGGCGTATCAGCGTGATGCAGTATCTTCAAGCCTATCACCCCGGCGAACTGGTTCGCAAAACGGATAAGGAGTATTGCACCAAGACGCACAGTAGCCTTGTTATCACGCCCGCAAATGGGCTGTTTCACTGGTTTTCGCAGAGCAAGGGTGGCAACAATGCACTCGACTATCTGGTAAAGGTCGAGGGCATGGATTTTGTCTCAGCGGTACGGTTGCTGAACGAAATGACACCGATGCCGGTCTCTGTTCAGACGGCTAAGGCAGCACCTGTGCAGCAGCAGACATCCCGCCCCTTTGTGCTGCCGCCTGCGGACAGGAACGCCGAAGCTGCAACGGCCTATCTGATGCGGCGCGGTATCAGCCCGAAAGTGCTGCGCTACTGTGTGGGTAGTGGAATCCTATACCAAACTACGCGCGGCAACTATCGCAACTGCGTTTTTGTGGGCAAAGATGAAAACGGCGTACCGCGCTCTGCTTTTCAGCGCGGCTGTCAAGGCAGCTTTCGCGGAGATGTCGCGGGCAGCCAAAAACAGTATGGCTTTCTGATTCCCGCCGAATCGGAAAACTGCGATACCGTTGAGATCTACGAAGCTCCTATTGATGCCATGTCCGGCGCAACGCTGCGGCAGTACAAACATGATTCCCCGTGGCGCAGCGTCCACTACTTGGCGCTGGGCGGGTTGAACCATCAGCCGATTGACTACTTTTTGCAGCAGCATCCAGAAGTAAAGCGCGTGTCGCTTTGCTTTGACCGTGACGACCCCGGACGGAACTTCACAAAAATTGTTGCGAAACGGCTTGCAGAACGCGGATATATCGTACAGGACACGCCCCCAGCCATAGGCAAGGATTATAACGACTATCTGCTGGCGGCTCGTAGACTTATCAGCATGGAACGGTAAAGGAGTGGAACATGAAAACTATTGCAGTTGCAAACCAAAAAGGCGGTGTGGGCAAAACGACCACCACAGTAAACCTCGGCACAGCACTTGCGGCTATGGGCTACAAGGTGCTGTTGGTGGACGCCGACCCGCAGGGCGATTTGAGCAGCTATCTCGGCTATGAGGGCACCGAAAACGGCGCAACAATCAGCGACCTAATGGAATCGGTTATCAAGGACGAAAAGCCGCCAGAAGTAGTAATTCACCATGAAGAAAAGGTGGATTTCATTCCTTCCGACATTGGTCTGTCCGATATGGAAGTGAGCCTTGTAAACGTTATGGCGCACGAGAAAATCATGGAACAGGCATTGGAGCCGTTCAAGGATAAATACGACTACTGCTTGATCGACTGTATGCCCTCGCTGGGCATCATCACCGTAGCATCGCTTGTTGCGGCTGACAGGGTGTTGATTCCTGTGCAGGCGCAGCATTTCGCCCTCAAAGGTCTGGTGTCCCTGTTCAAATCCGTCAACCAAGTGAAGCGCCGTATCAATTCCCGGCTGGATATTGACGGCATTGTGCTGACGATGGTGGACAAGCGCACCAACCTTTCCAAAGATGTGTGTGCTGCCCTGCGCAGCGCCTACGGTCACGCGCTGAAAATTTACCGTGCAGAAATCCCGGTCAGTACGCGCACAGCAGAAAGCGCCGCCAGTACACATAGCGTGCTGACCTACGATGCCAACGGCCCGGCCAGTTTGGCATACAAAGCGCTTGCCAAGGAGGTGACGGAGAATGAGAGAGTACGGCAGCAACATCAATCTGCCCTCGCTCGATAATCTGTTTTCGAGTGAGCAGGAACGGCAGGATGCAAAATTAGAGAAAATCCAAATTTTGCCGCTGACGGAATTACATCCCTTTCGGAATCACCCTTTTCAAGTTCGTGACGATGACGAGATGGACAAAATGGTGGACAGTGTCAAGGAATACGGTGTCATGACCCCGGCCATTGTCCGCCCCCGGAAAGATGGTGGGTATGAAATTGTAGCTGGCCACCGTCGCTGCCATGCCAGTCAGCGGGCTGGCGTGGAGACTATGCCCTGCATCGTGCGGGATATGGACGATGATACTGCTATTATTCTGATGGTGGACAGTAACTGCCAACGAGAGCATATTCTACCGAGTGAAAAGGCGAAAGCGTATCAGATGAAGCTGGAAGCTGTAAAGAGAAAGGCCGGTAGACCGTCAAAAAATAATTCGGCCCAAGTTGGGCCGAATTTATGGGCTTCTGAAAAAGTTGCAGCTGATGCAGGAGAAAGTAGGTCACAGGTAAAAAGATTTATTGCATTGAACAACCTCACGCCAGCTTTAATGCAGATGGTAGATGAGGGCCGTCTGAAAACGACTCCCGCCGTAGAACTTAGCTACCTTACCCCCGAAGAACAAGAGGACTTCCTCTCTTACATGGAATCCGAGGGTTGCACACCATCGCTGTCACAGGCACAAAAACTCAAGGAGGCCAGCAAGGAAAGCGTACTGACACCAGAAAAAATCCAGCATATTATGGCCGCCAAACCGCCAAGTGTAAAGCCGCGTGACCCGCAGCTTATGATTCCCGTTGCAAAAGTTGAACGATACTTTCCGAAAGGCTTTACAAGCGACCAGATGCAGCAGGTTATCGTAAAACTGCTGGAAAACTACGCCCGTGCCCACCAGCACGGCAGCAGATGAGGGGGACACCGATGACAAGATTATTAGTTGTTGAACCCGACTACTGCCCTTATCAAGCGGGTTTTCCCAGCGCGATAGCGGCTGCTTCCGAAGTTATTGAAGGCGAGAGCCAAATCCTAAAACCGTTTGGCACACCGCGAATCGGGCTGATATGCAGCAAATCCCAAAGCCGACTGAAATATAACAGACAGGTCAATGACGAGGGCGTGACTGTGCGCGGACGCTTTCTCGTTTGCGGACTAAATGGCGATAAGGTCATAGGGCTATCCAAGGATCAGGCAGACCGGTACAGCCGACTACTTTTTCTCCCGCAAGTCGCGGATATGGCAAGCGACGAACTGCCCGCTGCTAAGGTGCGACCCCAAGACGAGCGCTACGGAAACAAATTGTCATTTTGGGAAAGGTTGGAACGATAATGCGCGAGGAAGAAGATAATATCATTGGCTACATCGAATATCTTAGTGATGATGGAAAAATAATCGGATATGTTACTCCCTTTACAGATGTAGACAAGTTTAGAAAGGAAATCTTGAAAGCCGCTGAGGTTGGTATGCCGATTACCCCGGTTGTGTTCCCGGATAAGTTGGACAAGTCATTAGGATTGCCGCGGGACATCTATTGGCCGGGCGGCTTTCGTAAAGAAAAGAGACATACTTACCCTTATGAGATTTACCAAACCAATAACCGTAATTTCGTTTTCAGAAACTATGCTTATGCGAAAACCCGTATGAAGGCTGCGGATTATAAACTCGTTTATAGTGGACAGATGGAACGCTGGGATGAGCCTGAAGATATTTATATAGCGCATAACCAAAGCAACCGTCCCAATGCTCAAAAGATGCGTTCTGTTTCTATCAGCGATATTATTGTGATCCACAACAGGAGCGAAACACAGGCTTTCTATGTAGATGAATATGGTTATCGTCAGGTTAATTATCTATTGCCGGAGTTAGAGAATTTGAAACAATCAGAACCGGAACCTTATGAACGATGAGGAGTAGCAAATGGCAAAATACGAAAATATCCGTGCGCTTGCCAAAAAGCAACTGCAAGCCGTCACGGAGAGCAGTGACCGATGGAAAGCATTTTTGCGGACAGCGGCCATTGCTTATAATTATAGTTTCCCGAACCAGCTTTTGATTCACGAGCAAAGCCCCACCGCCACAGCCGTGGCCGACATAGCTTACTGGAATAATAATGCGGGTCGCTGGGTCAAGCGCGGCGCACACGGTATCGCGGTATTTGACACTCGCGCCAATTCTTCCCGGCTGCGGTATCTGTTTGACATTTCCGATACCATCCCCCACGCAGAGATTCCCGAAGCGCTGCCGTGGGTCATTACAGACCAGAACTGGCGGCCTGTTTGGGATAAAATCGTAGCGGATAATCACGCCGACAGCATCCAGAGCGCCCTCCTCATGCTCTCCACATCCTGCGTTGCCCAGCGCAGCGCCATGTTCACAACCGCACTGGGAAAAGCCATAGACGGCAGCAGCTTACAGTGGGCCAAGCCGGACGAACAGCGGCAGCTATTTATACAGCTTATCACCCAAAGCTGTCTGTATATGGCCGCGCTGCGGTGCGGCGTGGATACTGCGCGGCTGGACCTGTCTGCCCTTGAGTCTGTGAACCAGTTTGACACAAACCGCATTGCTCTGTGTTTGGGCAGCGCTTGCCAACAGGCGGCACGGCCTCTCATGCAGCAGATCGGCAGCATCACGAGAGAAATCGACAGTGTTGCACGCGCCGAAAAAGTCCGCTATTATGGTGACAAACAGGAAGGAACCAATAACACCAAGGAGGTCAACAATGGAGTACATGATGGTGAACGGCTACCAAATCCCGGCGCTGACGTTGAACGAGCCGCCGATGCCGGAGATCGGCAAGTACGGCAGCCTGCGGCGGAAATTCCTGCTGGAGAACGCGCCGATGGTGTTCGACGAGATGCTGCTGGAGGGAACGCTGTACCCGCATCTGGCGGAGATGGACAACGCAGTACACCGGCAAATCGAGCAGACGATGCAGACGCTGATGCAGCACAGCACCGCCCCGAACCGGCAGACAGACCCGATGGGCTGGACGCAGTGGATGAACGCCTTGCAGAGCCAAGCCGAGGAACTGGCGATGCAGCAGATTTACAGCCTGTAACACAAGAACCCCAAGCGGAGAGCGATACCACGCCCTCCGCTTTTTCTGTACCCATTTCTGATTTGCCGCCGCTGAGCGATGAACTGATTCTAGGCTTGCTGGCGAAGGACTCCTCCAGCCGTGCCGACAATGCGGCTATTCTGGAATATTTCAATGAGCATCCCGACCTTGCCGAGCGCAGCGCCTTTTGCAAGCACTGTTACAAGCAAATTTATACATATTTGTTCGTGGATAACAATACCGTGGGTTTTATCCGGCATGATATGTACCTTGAACTTTGGGAGGGCAACTATCTTACCAAAACAGCGCAGGTCAATCTGACATGGGATGCTGTTGCCGCAAAGATTGCTGACCTTATCGAGCAAGGGCGTCTGATGGTTCCCATCAAAGCAGCACCCGTGCAGCAGCAGATGGAGCAGCTTACCCTTACCCCCGAAGATTCTGAAAAGGCAGGGCTGCCGAGCCATGAGCAGCAAGTAAAAAACATCGACCTTGCGGCAGAAGCCAAAAAGTGGAACAAGCCCATCATTGACGCATCCGGCAAGTATATTTCCGAGCAGGACATTACCGATGCACTGTGCAGAGGCAGCGCGTTTGAAGATAGCAAATTTCGTATTCAGCAATATCTCTCTGCACAGGTACTTCCTATCGAGGAAGATCAAGCCCGCTGGCTGAAAAAGGAATACGGCATCGGCGGCGGCACATGGATCTTCCGTGATGGTGGGCACGGCTTTCTTGACCACATGGGCAAAAATCTTGAGATCACCCGACGTACAGAGGACGGCGAGTATCGCCGCGTTTTGAAGTGGAAAGAGGTTGCCCAACGCCTGCGGCTTTTGGTTTACAACGACCAGTATCTGACCGATGCCGAAAAAGCCCCCTATCAGGCATGGGCAGCAGAACAGCAAGCCGCCCGCGCAGCGAACGATGCCGCCCTCGACCATGCAAAACACGCCATCGCGGATTTCTGTGAGAATGAGGGGCTAAACGAGCCGAATTTCTCCGACTTGACCCGCGTGGAGTTTGCTTACTCTACCACCGAGGACGATGAGCACGAAATCCAAGTGTATGCCAATCTTCTGCGGAACGAAATCCGCTATGAGGTTGACGGTAACATTGTCCATATCGACTACTTTCACGATAACCACGAGCTTGCCGCGCAGGGTATTGAAAACAGCGCTTTCTCGGATTTTATCAATACCGCCGAAGCAGAGTTTGAAAAGCATCATCCGACTACAAGAAAAGTCGAAAAATCACCTGTAACTATCGGCAGTACGGTTTATCTGGAAGATGCCAGACCCTTTACCGTCGAGGAAATCGGCAGAGAAAACATTCATCTGCGGGATGAAAGTTTCCCGCTGGTAGGCCGTGCCGTCAGCCATGAAGAATTTGCGCGGCTGCTTGCGGCCAACCCCAAAAATGCAGCACTATCCGCCCCGGAAGTTCCAAGCCGCCAAGAGCAGCCGGAAGAAACTGCCGAACCCATCGTGGGCGAAGTCATCGAAGAACCCAACCCCTTTGTGGCGCAGGTTATGGCGGACGCAGAACGGCTTTCGGCAGAAGATGAACCTTACCACCGCGAACCCATTACCTATGAAGCCCCTTATCTGGATAACCTGCCGACAGCACCGCGCGAAAAATTTGCAGCCAATATTGCCGCCATCCAAAAGCTGAAAGAAATTGAGCAGCGCGTAGCGAACGGCGGCAGCCCTGCTTTTGAGGATGAACAGAGAATTTTAGCGCAGTACACGGGCTGGGGCGGGCTTTCGGATGCGTTCGACCCGAACAAAAGTACATGGTCGAACGAGTACAGCCAGCTGAAAGCAGCATTGTCTGAATCCGAATACGAAGCTGCCCGCAGCAGCACCCTGACGGCGTTTTATACCCCTGCTACCGTTATCCACCCCATCTACCGCGCACTGGAACGCTTCGGCGTAAAGGGTGGCAAAATCCTGGAACCCAGCATGGGCACAGGCGCATTTCTCGCACACGGACATTTTGGCAGCAGTGATGCCAAATTCTACGGCGTAGAATTGGACAGCATCACAGGCCGCATCTCCAAGCAGCTATATCAAAAGGCCAATATCCAAGTGACCGGCTATGAAAATGCGCTTCTCCCCGACAACTATTTTGACTGCGTTATTGGCAATGTCCCTTTCGGCAATTTCCAAGTCAATGACCCGCAGTATAATCGGCTGCATTTTCCCATTCACGACTATTTCTTTGCCAAGAGCATCGACAAGCTGCGCACCGGCGGCATCATGGCGTTCATCACCTCCAGCGGCACATTGGACAAAAAGGATGACCGCGCCCGCAAGTACATTGCCGAGCGCTGCGACCTCATCGGTGCGGTGCGCTTGCCCAACAATGCGTTCAAGGGCAGCGGCACAAAGATCATGACGGATGTAATTTTTCTGCAAAAGCGCGATACGCTGCGCCAGCAGGACGAGCCTTGGCTGCACCTTGCAGAAGATGCCAACGGCATTACCATGAACCGCTACTTTGTGGAGAACCCTGAAATGATTTGCGGCAGAATGGAGATAGTCTCCGGTCCGTATGGCCCGACTTCCACCTGTCAGCCGATAGACCCTGATGCGGTGGACCGTTTCGGAAAGCCGTTGCTGGAAACGCAAATCGACACTGCCATGCAGCATCTGACCGCCACGCTGACAAAAGCCGAAATTCCCATACAGGAGGAAAGCGGCGAGGACACCAAGTACATTGATGCCGATCCCTTTGTGCGTAATTTCAGCTACACGGTAAAGGACGATAAAATCTATTACCGTGAAGGCGCAGTCATGCGAGAATGTAATCCCAACGCAGCATCCGCCGAGCGCATCCACAAACTGGTGGAACTGCGCGACACCACCCGCGCATTGATCGATGCGCAGTTGCAGGACTTGTCGGACGAGGAAATCCACCGTCTGCAAGCCCAGCTTAACCGCCAGTATGATGCCTTCCGCGCCAAGCACGGCCTAATCAACAGCCGCAGCGCGGAGTTGTCTTTCCGGGATGACAGCAGCTACTATTTGCTGTGTTCACTGGAAAATGTCGATGAAAAAGGAAACTTTATCAGCAAGTCGGATATGTTCACCAAGAGAACTATTCGCTCTGCACAGATACCCGACCACGCCGACACGGCATCGGACGCTCTGGCACTGAGCATCGGGGAACGTGCCAAGGTCGATATGCCCTACATGATGCACCTTACCGGGAAAGATGAAGCGACGCTTGCCAAGGAACTGACGGGCGTTATTTTTGTAGAGCCTTTCCGCAAACAGGAGGACGGCAGCCCTGTTTACCTTATGGCGGACGAGTATTTATCCGGCAATGTGCGCGAAAAGCTGCGCATTGCTCATGTTGCAGCCGACCAAGACCCGGCGTTCCGCATCAATGTAGAAGCGCTGGAGCAGGTGCAGCCCAAGGACTTGACGGCGGGCGAGATAACGGTCCGGTTGGGTGTCACATGGATTGGGCCGGAAATCATCAAGCAGTTTGCCGATGAACTTTTTCAGTCAACCTACCGCGAACAAAAAATAGCTGTCCGTTACAATGAATACCTGAATAACTGGTATATTTCCAACAAGAGCCAGGGCAACGATAATATCCGCGTCACGAACACCTACGGCACAAAACGTATCAACGGCTATCATTTGTTGGAGAACGCACTCAACCTGCGGGCCACCAAAATTTACGATACAATCTATGACGAAAACGGCAAGGAGCAGCATAAACTCAATGGTCCTGCCACCGAAGAAGCACAGGCCAAGCAGCGGATGATAGAAGATGCTTTTAAAGACTGGATTTTCAAGGACCGTGAACGCCGGGAAAGTTTGGTGGCGCTGTACAATGAAAAGTTCAACTGCATCCGCCCCCGTGAGTACGACGGCAGCCACATCCAGTTTTTCGGCATGAACCCGGAAATCGTACTGCGGCCCCACCAGCGCAATGCCATTGCACATATTTTGTACGGGCGCAACACACTGCTGGCGCACGTTGTCGGCGCAGGAAAAACCTATGAGATGGTCGCCGCCGCGATGGAGAAAAAGCGATTGGGATTATGCAGCAAAACACTTGTCGCCGTGCCAAATCATCTGACAGGCCAATTCGCCAGTGAAGCGCTGAAGCTATACCCTAATGCAAACATTTTGGTGACAACGCAGCGCGATTTTGAAAAGTCAAACCGTAAACGGTTTTGTGCCAAAATCGCCACCGGCAACTATGACATTGTGGTAATCGGTCACAGCCAGTTTGAAAAGATTCCACTTTCCGATGCCAGAAAAGCCGAGTTTATCCGCAAGCAAATTGACGAGCTGGAGATGCAGTTGGAGAGCATGGACAACAGCGACAGCCGTCTGACCGTCAAGCAGTTGGAAAGTAAGAAAAAGCAGTTGAAAACCAAGCTGTCAAATTTGCTGGACGCCCCGAAGCGTGATGATGTGGTGACTTTTGAGGAACTGGGCGCAGACTCCCTCATGGTCGATGAAGCACACAATTTCAAGAACCTCATGACGGTTACAAAAATGCACAACATCGCGGGTATCAGCACCACCGAGAGCCAAAAGGCCAGTGACCTGTTTATGAAGTGCCAGTACCTTGATGAAATCACCGGGGCGCGGGGGGTGACATTTGCCACAGGCACACCCATTTCCAACAGTATGACCGAGCTGTATACCATGCAGCGCTATTTGCAGCAGTACACCTTGGAACGCAACGGCCTTGCAAACTTTGACAGTTGGGCGGCCACCTTTGGCGAAACCGTCACAGCCATCGAACTTGCGCCGGAGGGAACCGGCTACCGCACAAAAACACGCTTTGCTCGTTTTTTCAATCTGCCGGAACTTATGGCAATGTTCAAAGAATGCGCTGACATTCAAACAGCAGATATGCTGAAATTACCTGTCCCTGCCCTTGTGGGCGGCAAGCCGACCAACATCCAGCTAAAGCCCTCTGAAATACAAAAACAGATGGTAGCGGAATTGGGCGAACGAGCCGACAAAATCCGCAATAAAATGGTAAAGCCCTATGAGGACAATATGCTGAAAATCACCAACGACGGACGCAAATTGGCGCTGGATCAGCGCTTGATCGACCCCAACTTGCCCGATGATCCTGACAGCAAGGTCAATATCTGTGTGGGCAAAATTTTTGAGATATGGGAGCAGACCATGTCCCAACGCAGTGCGCAGCTTGTTTTCTGCGATCTGTCCACGCCCAAGGCGGGCGTTTTCAATGTCTACGATGACATGAAAGCAAAGTTGATCGAGCGTGGAATCCCCGAAACAGAAATTGCCTTCATCCATGAAGCGAACACCGATGCCCGCAAGACGGAACTTTTCGGAAAAGTTCGCAGCGGTGCAGTTCGCGTGCTGATGGGCAGCACCGCCAAAATGGGAGCCGGAACCAATGTGCAACAGCGTCTTGTGGCGCTGCACCATCTGGATGTACCGTGGCGGCCATCTGATATTGAGCAGCGTGAGGGCAGAATATTACGACAGGGCAATGAAAATAAGGAGGTCTATGTTTTCCGTTATGTAACGGAGGGAACATTTGATGCCTACTCATGGCAGCTTATCGAAAATAAGCAAAAATTCATCGGTCAGATCATGACCTCAAAATCTCCGGCTCGCAGCTGCAATGATATGGACGAGGCTGCACTGTCCTACGCCGAGGTAAAGGCATTGGCGGCTGGCAATCCGCTTATCAAGGAAAAGATGGACTTGGACGTGCAGTTGACCCGTCTTAAAACACTGAAAGCTGCCCATGACAGCCAGCGGTATGAACTGGAAAATAAAATTGCCATCGGCTTCCCGGCTGAAATCCGAAAATGCAAAGAACAGATTGAAAATGCCACGGTAGACGCCGCCACCGTAAAGAAACACTCCGTAGTGGATGCGGACGGCAAAGATGTTTTCTGTATCCAGTTGGAAAAGAAAGTTTACTACGAAAAAGAACCTGCGGGGAAAGCCCTGTTAGGTCTGCTGGGCTTGGCACTGAATAGCGAAAAGCCCGTACCCATCGGGTATTTCAAGGGTATGGAACTGCAAATCCAACATCTGCCTTTTGGCAACGAATACCATGCAAGATTGGCTGGCTCTGGTACATATAGCACTCAGCTGGGAGCTGATGTGCTAGGAAATCTGACACGCCTTTCCAATTTGGCAAATGGTATTGAACCGAGCATTGAAAAGA
>OJQC01000320.1_pt1 | contig 14604 bp, 12 predicted proteins | sample 1598721 | NCBI WGS metagenome assembly OJQC01 (sample SAMN03922502, study PRJEB24848) | human gut metagenome | isolation source: stool sample | host: Homo sapiens | place: Germany | collected 2011-11
AAAATTACCCCTGCGGGCTGAAATCCGCAGGGGTAATTCGATGATTTTGCCGGATGCGCTTATTTGACCAGTTCGGCGAGCTTCTCCTTGATTCCTTCGCCTCGCAGGTCTTTGGCGACGATCTTGCCTTCGGGCGAGATCAGGAAGTTGGTCGGGATGCTGCGGATTCCGTACTCTTCGACGATCGGGGCGCTCTTGCCGTCGGTGACGGCGATTACGTTGGGCCACGTCATCTCCTCTTTTACAAGGAATTCTTTCCAACTCTCGGCATCGTTGTCGAGCGATACGCCGTAAATGTTGAATCCTTTGGGGCCGAACTCCTTGAACGCCTCCTTCAGATAGGGCAATTCGCCGCGGCAGGGACTGCACCAGGTTGCCCAGAAGTCGATCAGCACCCATTTGCCGGGGCCGATGAGGGGTGTCACCGAAACGGTTTCGCCCAGGGAGTCGGGCAGCGCGATTTCCAGATAGGGCTTGCCGATTTCGGTATTTTCCTGGGCGGCGATCGATTTGGCGATGGCGGTCAGGATCTGGGTTTTCTGCATCTGTTCGGGGAATTTATTCAGGATTTCGCGGGCTTCTTGCGGTTCCATTTCGTTATAGAGGTTTCCGAAGAAGTAAACGCCGACCAGGTTGTCGGAGTTGTTGTCCAAAGCGCGGCGCATGATGCCGTTGGCTACCTGGTTCAGCGAATCGAATTTCTCCATGTCGTTTTCTTGCATGGCCACCAGGAATTGTCCCTGAAGCATGCCCAAAGAGTCGTTTATCGGCTGGAAAATCTCGTTCGAGCGGGTGCCGCCGACTTGGAATTGGCCCAGATCCGCAGTTTTAACGTCGATTTTTCCCGGTTCGAGGAAGATGAATCCGATGCCCTGGCGGTGCCGGTTGGTAAGGATGGCCAGGTCCGGCTGGTCGATCGTGCCTTTGATTTTGAACGTACCGTCCGCAGCGACGGCTGCCGATGCGATGGTCGGATTTTCGGGATTGCCTTGCATCAGGAATACGGAGTCCGTGATTCCCGGGTCCAGTTTGCCGGTGATGGTGTAGGTATTGCCTCCGCATCCCACGAGGGTGCCTGCGGCAAGAAGACCTATTAACGCTTTTTTCATAGTGCTGAGAAAGGATTAAAATGATTATTTGGTCGGTTTGTGATTCGTCTTTTGGGGTGTTCGCGGCGTTTGCCGGATTTCGCGCTGGGGATTATCCTTCAAAAACCGTTCCCAGCTCGAACTGCCCTTTGCCGAGGCAGCCTTGCGGCCTCCGCCGAGTCCTTTGAACCGATCTTCGCCGAGGGCGCCGTTCAATGGGTTCGAACTCATGAAATGGTGGCACAGGGCGACGGCCATACCGTCCGTAGCGTCCAGTCGCCGGGGCGGACGTTCGATCGTGAGCATGCTGCTGACGAGAGCCGCGACCTGCTCCTTGGGGGCCGAGCCTCGGCCCGTGATACACTGTTTGATGCGTGTGGGGGCGTATTCGAATACCTGCAGTCCGCGGCTCAACGCCGCAGCCATCGCCACGCCTTGCGCCCGGCCCAGCTTGAGCATCGACTGCACGTTCTCGCCGAAGAAGGGCGATTCGAGAGCCACCTCGCGGGGGCGGTATTCGTCCACGAGGGCACCGACCCGCTCGAAAATGTAGCGCAGCTTTTCGTAAGGATCGTTCATCCTGTGCAGGTCGATGTCGCCCAGCACGACCGATCGGACCTCCCGTCCGCAAACCTCCAGCACCCCGTACCCCATGTAGTTGGTGCCGGGGTCGATGCCCATGATGCGGTATGTCGTCGGGTCGGACACGGTGCAGGGACGTTACTTCTCCTTGAGGGCCGCGATCTCCTTTTCCGCCTGACTCACGCGGCGTGCCAGGTCGGGCAGGTTCTTGAAGATGGCCGATGCGCGGTGATATTGCATGCCGGGCAGCGCCGGATAGCCGAAACGTACTTCTCCGTCAGGTACGTCTTTGTCGAGACCGCTTTTGGAGCCGATGCAGACCCTGTCGCCGATGGTCACGTGGTCCGCGATGCCGACCTGTCCCGCGAGGAAACAGTTGTGCCCCACCTTCGAAGTGCCTGCGATGCCTGTCTGGGCCGAGGAAACGGTATTCTCGCCGATTTGCACGTTGTGGCCGATCTGGATCAGGTTGTCGAGTTTCACGCCCCGGCGGATGATCGTCGAGTCGGTCTTGGCCCGGTCGATGCAGGTGTTGGCGCCGATTTCCACGTCGTCTTCGACGACGACGTTGCCCAGTTGCGGAATCTTGTCGAAGCCGCCTGCGGCATTGGGAATGAAGCCGAAGCCGTCGGCGCCGATCACCGCACCCGCATGCAGGATGCAGCGGCTGCCGATCACGCACCCCTCGTAAATCTTGACACCCGGGTAGAGGATCGTTCCGTCGCCGACGGTCACGCCGTCACCGATATAGACCTGGGGATAGATTTGGCAGTCGGCGCCGATGCGGGCTCCCGCCTCGATAACGGCGAAATCGCCCACGTAACAATCTTCGCCCAGTGTCGCCCGCTCCGAGATCGAAGCCCGCTCGCTGATGCCCTGTTTGCGGGGTTTTGCGGCCTGATACATTTGCAGCAGTTTGAGCACTGCGGCGCCGGTGTCTTCGACTTTAATCAAGGTGGCGGTCACGGGTTCCGAAGGGGTGAAATCCTTGTTCACCAATACGATCGACGCACGGGTTTTGTAAAGGTGTTTTTCGTATTTGGGGTTGGTCAGGTAGGTCAGGGCGCCGGGTTCGCCCTCTTCGATCGAGGAGACGGTGTGCACCTTGGCCTCTTTGTCGCCTGCGACTTGGCCGCCGAGAAAACCGGCGATCATTTCTGCGGTAAATTCCATCATAGCAATATAGTAATCAGAGGTATTTTTTTATGTCTATTCCTTCGGGCATGAATTCATCGACCGTGCGGCCGAAAGCCAGTACTTCGCGTACGGTGCTCGAGGCGATGTCGGCTACGGGAGCCGGGGTGAAGAGCATCACGGTGATGATGTCGGGATGCAGGCGGTGGTTGGTCGCCTCCATCGTCCGTTCGTATTCGAAATCGGTGGTGTTGCGCACGCCGCGGATGATGGCCGAGGCATGCTGGTCGCGGGCGAAGTCGCCCGTCAGACCGGTATAGATTCTCACTTCGACCCGGGGGTTGTCCGCATAGAGGTCTTCGATGAGTTGTTTGCGGGCTTCGATGCGCAGCAGTCCTGCCTTGGAAACATTGTTGCCGATGCCGATGACGACCTTGTCGAAGATTCGCAGGGCATCGTCCACGAGTGCCTGATGGCCCCGGGTAAAGGGATCGAACGATCCCGGAAAAATGGCGATGGTGTGTGACATTGGGAGCAAAGGTAATGAAAATGAATACAGAATCCAACAAACGGATCCGGGGGTGTTGCCGAATGTATCCGACTTTCTGCAAAAGTAATGAAAATGAGTGCAGAATGAAACGAGCGAACTGTTTTTTATGCCGAGTGTATTCCGATCTTTTGTGAAGGTATTGTAAATAGGGTGGGACAAAGGAAACCTGTCCGGTTTGTATCGGGCAGGATGTGTTAGTATAATTTGTTCAGGACGCGGGCGATACGTTCGGTGATGATTGCGGCGTAGAGTTGCCCTTCGCAGGCCGATAGCGAGGTGAGGCCCCGGTGATCGACATAGAAAATTTCGTCGAAACGGGCAAGTTGCTCCCGGCCGATCTCCAGCTCCAGCAGAGGCAGGCGGGCGGCTTCGACGGCCCGGCATGCCAATTCCCGTTCGACACTCGGCGGGGCGGGCGGAGTATAGACTTTTTTCCCTTTCACGGCGAACAGGGGCGCTTCGTCGCATACGTGCACGAATCCCTCGCCGTCGCAGCGGATCACCGCTTGTACGCCTGTCCGGACTGCCGCCCGTTCAATGTCCGCTTCCGCCGCCCGGTTGTCCGCCGTCACCGCTGCCTGCAAAGCCAGCATGCAGGCTGCTTCGCGTGCCGAGGTGGGGTATTCGGGGTAGGGAACGCCGTAGTTCACGACAGCCGCAGCGGGCCGCAGCGACCGCAGGGCATACCCGTCGTAGAAGGATACCGCTCCGGGGATCAGCAGCAGGTCGCCCGCCGGTGTGAAGGCCATGCGTACGAACGAAGAGCCTGCGACGGGGTGACGGTTGGCGTCGAGCAGGGCGGCGATCTCTGCCTCCAGCCGGCGAAGGTCGGGGGCCCAGCGCAACCCGAAAAGCTCTTGTATGTTGCGAGCCAGCAGTTCCGTGTGGCGGTCGAGCCAGAGGGGGCGGCGTCCCCGGACATGAAGCGTCTGATAGAGGTATGTGCCTTCGATGCGGGGCATCGGCTCCGGGATACCGTTGCGCAGCAGGATGCGTTCCATTATTGGAGGAAGATTTTGAGAAGCAGCTCGCGGAGCAGCTCCCCGTCCGGGGCGCCGCCCGCGTTCATGCCCTTCGATTTGGCGTCGTATTCGCGCAGCAGCCCCAGGATACGGAACACCCGGCGGTTGTCCCACCGTGCCGAGGTCTGCTTCAGTTCGCCCAGAGCGTAGGCGTTGTTCATTCGCAGGATGCCTATGAGTTCCGTGTCCGAGGGAAACGGAACTCCCTTGTGGCGGCTGAGCCACCGCAGGTAGTTGATGCGGAAAATTTCGCGGAACTGATTGAAAAGGGCCAGAATCGTTACCAGCAGGGGGTTGTCTTTGGGGTTGCGGGCGAAATGGTCGGCGATGCGCAGGGCCTGTTCGAGGTTCTGTCCCGTGACGGCCTTGCAGAGTTCGAAGTTATTGAAATCCTTCGAGATGCCGATGTTCTGTTCGATGTGTGCGTCGGTGATTTTCTTCGTTCCTTCCGGTAGCGAGAGCAGCAGCTTGCCCAGTTCGTTGGAGATTTTGGCGAGGTCGGTGCCCAGGTGGTCGGTCAGCATCGCCTGGGCTTTCGCGTCGATCGTGCAGCCTTTCGAGGCGACGAACTGCGCGAGCCAGGGGCCGATCTCGTAATCGCGCGGCCGGACCGATTCGAGCACCGCACCGTGCTGGGCGATGCTTTTGTAGAGCTGCGAACGCTTGTCCACGTTCTTCTCCTTGTGGCAGACGATCAGGATCGTCGTGGGCGAGGGTTTCGAAGTGTATAGCGAGAGTTTGTCGAGACCGCGCAGTTGCTGCGCCTCCTTGAGAATCACCACCTGGTACGAACCCATCATCGGCATCTGCCGGCAGAGGTTCACCACTTGTCCCGCGTCGGAGTCCCGCCCATAGACGGTCAGCTGGTTGAAAGCCCGTTCGGACTCCTGGAGGATCGTCGAGGCCAGCAGGTCGCAGAGAGCGTCGATGAAGAAGGCCTCTTCGCCCATGAGCAGATAGACGGGCGCGAACTTCCGTCCCGCGATTTCGCCTCGGAGACGGTCGTAGGCCGCCATCGTATCTTTGAATTTTACGCCGCTTTTCGCCATGGCTTAAATGATCTCTTTGGTGATGCGCAGCACGTTTTCGGTCTCGGCCGTGAGCCGGTAGCGGTCGTCGATGCGCCGCCCGACGAGCCAGACGATCTCATCCCCGGAAAGCAGTACGAACTGCCGTGCCTTCTCCGGCAGCGGGACTTTATGGTCGATCAGGTAGTCGCTGACCTTCTTGCGGCCGGACATGCCGTAGGGAATGAACCAGTCCCCCTCCTGCCAGCGGCGCACCGTGAGCGGGTATTTGAGTTTGTCGGCATCCACCTGGGCGATGTGTTCGGGTACGCCGAAGCCCTGGATATCGTCGATGTCGCGCAGCTCGAAGTAGAGCACCGAGTTGCCGCAGTAGCAGCGCGGGGCGCCCGCCTCGACCTGCACCTGGCAGGGGTCGTCCGCCGGGATCGGGGTTACCATAATCCGTCCCCGGTCGATGTACGCCACGTGGGATTTGGAGTAGAACCGCTTGCCCGTGCCGGAGTTCTGTTCCAGCGCCCTGACCAGGGCGTCCGACACGTCGCCTTTGAACGAATAGGTCGAGTTGAGCAGTTCGAAGATTACGAAATTCAGCGGGAAAGCCCGGTCGATACGGTCGATGTGGATCGTGTCGATCCCGTTTTCGGTGGTGATGACCTCTTCGCGGATGCGCTGGATGCCGTGGTTGATGAAGAGCTGCGCGTCGGTCAGACGGCCGATGTTCTGACGCATCAGGTCGGTGAACTTGGGGCTGATCTCCTTGATGCGGGGTACGAGTCCCAGGCGGATCTTGTTGCGCAGGTATTTGGTCGAGCGGTTCGACGAATCTTCCCGGTAGGGAATGTGTTGTGCTACGGCGTATTCGAGGATGTCCTTGCGCGAAGCGAACATCAGCGGGCGGATCAGCTTCCCGGCATGGGTGGTGATCCCCGTCAGACCCCGCAGGCCGGTGCCGCGCAACAGGTTGATGAAGAAGGTTTCGATCGAGTCGTCGATGTGGTGGGCGATGGCTACCACCGTGTAACCGTGCTCGCGGCTCAATTCGTCGAACCAGGCGTAGCGCAGCCGCCGTGCGGCCATTTCCATCGATTCGCCCGTGCGCTCCATCTCGCCTTTGGTGTCGAAGCGTTTGTTGTACCAGGGCACGCCGTACTTCTCCGCCTCGCGGCGTACGAGTTCCTCGTCCTCTTCGCTCTCCACGCCCCGCAACTGGAAATTGCAGTGGGCCACGCCGACGCGATAGCCGCTTCGCACGAAGAGCGAGAGCATGACCATCGAGTCCACGCCGCCCGAAACGGTCAGCAGGATGAAATCCTCCGGAGCTGCCAGCTCGTTGCGGCGGATGTAGCGTTGGAAATTGTCCAGTAGGTTCATAGGCAGTGCCTTGTCGGTTTTATAATATATTGACTTCGGGTTCGATCTCCACGCCGAAGCGTTTCTTTACCTGTTCCTGCACTTTGCGGGCGAAAGCGACGATCTCCGTACCCGTAGCGCCTCCGAGGTTGATAATCACCAGCGCCTGCCGGGGGTGGATCCCCACGCGTCCTTCGCTGTGGCCTTTCAGTCCGGCGCGGTCGATCAGCCAGCCTGCGGCCAGCTTGACTTGCGAAGGGTCGGCTGCCGGATAGTGCGGCATATCGGGATAAAGTGCCGACAAGCGTTCGGCCTCCTCGCGGCCGACGACCGGATTCTTGAAGAAGCTCCCGGCGTTGCCCGTCACCGCAGGGTCGGGCAGCTTGGCCCGGCGGATCGCACAAACGGCCTCGCGGATGTTGCGTAGCGTGATGCCTCCCCGCGCTTCGACCTCTGCGGCCAAATCCCCGTATTCGAGGCGGGGTCGGGGCGTGCGGCTCAACGCAAAGCGGACCGAAGTGATGATTACACGTCCCCGCAGGGAGCGTTTGAAGACGCTGTCCCGGTACCCGAACGCGCAGTGTTCTCTGTTCAGGACGAGCGTGTTGAGGCTCTCCGTGCAGAACATCTCGACGCTCCGGATCGCATCCTTGGCTTCGCAACCGTAGGCTCCGATGTTCTGGACGGGTGCGGCCCCGACTTTGCCGGGGATGAGCGCGAGATTCTCCAATCCCCACAGTTCGTGCTGCACGGCCCATTCGACCAGGTCGTCCCACTCGACGCCCGCGTCGGCTTCGATCGTCACGCAGTCCGGCTGTTCGTCCACGATGCGGATACCTTGTGCCACAGGGGTCAGCAGTGTGCCGAGATAGTCCTGCGTGAAGAGGACGTTGTTGCCTCCGCCGAGGACGTACCACGGATCAGGCATCCCTTTCTCGAAGAGTTCCTGCAAATCTTCCGTCCGGTCGAACTCGATGAGGCGTGCCGCTCGTTGCGCCACGTGAAAACTGTTGCGCGGGGCGAGTTCGGGATTGTTAAATTCTCGTATCATATTTGCAAAGTTAGGAATTATTTCGTTAATTTGAATGTTTTCGACAAGCGAGGAGAACGACTTCACTCGTTCTGCCGGGCGGAGAAAACAGAGAGTGCAGTTCGATGTTTCCGATGAGCGAGGCAGGAGAGGACGGCTTTTTTGCCCGGCGGAGAGAAATGGGCTCGCAATTCGCCGTTTTCGGTCGAGTGATGCGGGGCCGTTGTGTTGGGCAAGGAGAACGATCGTTCAACGGTTTCGATCTATGCGAGTGAGAAGGGAGCTTTTTGTAACAGGCGGGCAGGGCGCCGTGTGCGTGAAGAGAAAAACGGGCGGAGTCGCTGTTTTTTATCGTCCGCTTCGTCGGGCGTCGGTCGATGTGGCGCCGATCTTGCTGAAAGAGAATGAATGTGACTGATAAACGGTTTCCGATATGTTTACGAAAGAGGATTTTGTGCAAATGGAGGAGCACGGCCTGACGCCGGCGGCTCTCGAAACCCAGTTGAAGAATTTTCGGGAAGGTTTTCCCTTTCTTCCCGTGACGCGGGCCGCTTCGTGCGGCGACGGTATTCGGGTGCTGGATGCTGCCGGGATCGAGCAGGCGGCGGCCCGTTACGACCGTGCGAAGGAGTCTTTGCGGGTGGTGAAATTCGTGCCCGCTTCGGGCGCCGCGACCCGTATGTTCAAGGATTTGTTCGAGTTCGTCCGCGAGGGGCGCCGTACGGCTGTGGTCGGGGAGTTGCTGGCCAACCGCCGCCGCTTCGCCTTCTGGCCCGAGCTGCGGACGATCATCGGTGACGATGCCGACGAGCGGCAGACGGTCGAAAATATCGTCGCCGAAGGGCTCCGTTACGGGGAAACCCCGAAGGGACTGGTGTCGTTCCACCGCTATGGGGACGAGGTGCGCAAAGCCGTCGAAGAGCATCTGGTCGAAGGGGCGCAGTACGCCGCCGCCGGGGGCGAGGTGAAGATTCACTTTACCGTCTCGCCCGAGCATCTGACCCGTTTCGAAGCGTTGCTGGCCGAAAAGATACCGGGTTACGAATCCCGTTTCGGGGTCAAGTACCGCATCTCCTTCTCCGCGCAGGACCCTTCGACCGACACGCTGGCCGTGAATCCCGACTGTACGCCTTTCCGACGGGCAGACGGGCGGCTGCTCTTCCGTCCTGCGGGACACGGGGCGCTGATCGGGAACCTCGGAAAGATCGATGCGGACATAGTCTTCGTTAAAAATATCGATAATGTTACTACCGATGCCCGGCGGGGCGATACGGTGCTTTATAAAAAAGCGCTGGCCGGAGTGTTGCTCGCATTGCAGGAGCGGATTTTCGAATACCTCATGGCTCTCGAAGTGCCGGGTGCCGAGTTGGAGCCCATCGCCGCGTTCATCGAGAATGAACTCTGTGTGAAACTGCCCAAGGATTACGGCACGGCTCTTTTGAGGCAGGTGCTCGACCGCCCGATCCGGGTGTGCGGCATGGTGCGCAACGAAGGCGAGCCGGGCGGCGGCCCCTTTTGGGTGGCCGGGGCCGACGGGCTGGAGACACTCCAGATCGCCGAATCGAACCAGATCGCTCCCGAAAAGCGGGAGTTGATGCGCTCGGCGACTCATTTCAATCCGGTGGATCTGGTTTGCAGTTTCCGCACCTCGAAAGGCGGTCGTTTCGATCTGCGGGAGTTCGTCGATCCCGCTACGGGTTTTATCTCCCGCAAGTCGGACGGCGGACGCGAGTTGCTCGCGCAGGAACTGCCCGGTCTTTGGAACGGTGCCATGGCCCGGTGGAATACGGTCTTCGTCGAAGTCCCCATCACGACTTTTTCGCCCGTAAAGGTAGTCACCGATCTGCTGCGTCCCGAACATCAGGGCGATGAATTTTGAATAAGCCATTGCTCCCTTCGGATTTTCATTCGGAGGGAGCTTTTTTCGAGATGAAGACGTTGGTTGTCCCAAACGATTTTTTTATGGTTCGATCCGAAAAAAAATGCGCCGAATATGCGTGGGTTAAAATGGATTTTATATATTTGTAGGAACTAATTCGGAGGAGTGTGATTTCGGGAACAGTTCCGATGTTTCCGGTCGGAGTCGGGGAGAGATCGCTTGCGATCGAGTTTCGGATGGAGGTGAGGAAGAGAAAGATTCCGGTGATCCCGGATCGCACGCCTGCGGTCGGATTTGCCGGTGGGGAAAGCGGTGCTGTATGCCGTGCGTTTCGGTCGGCGGGGTCGGTGCGGGGCCGGGCTGTATCCCGGAATCCGTGACGCGAGGTCATGGAGTGACGAATAAGAAATTCAAATATAATAAACATAAATTCTATGGAAAACAAACTTCAACAGTTAACCCAGAAGCTCTACGACGAGGGACTGGAGAAAGGCCGTGCCGAGGCGGAACGTCTGGTGGCCGAAGCGAAGACCAATGCGGCCAAGATCGTGAAGGAAGCCGAGGCGCAGGCCGCGAAGATCCTCGCCGATGCCAATACCAAAGCGCAGGATGTGGAGAAGAACGCGATGACCGAGATTTCGCTCGCGGGCAAGCAGGCCCTCTCGAAGATCAAGTCCGAGATCAGCTCCATGATTATCGCCAAGAGCACGGCTCCCGCCGTGAAAGCCGCGACGCTCGATCCCGAATTCGTGAAGCAGATGCTGCTTACCGTCGCCAAGAACTGGAGCGGCGCCGATTCGTCGAAGAACCAGTTGAAGACCCTGCTGCCGGAGGCGGAACAGAAGGCGTTCGAAGCGACGTTCGAAGCTGCTGCGAAAGAGCTGCTGGCCGCAGGCGTCGAAGTGGGTTATTCGAAGGAGGTCAGGACGGGATTCAAGGTGGGTGCCAAAGACGGCGGTTACTACATTTCGTTCTCGGACCAGGATTTCGACGCTTTGTTGAAGGAGTACCTGCGCGACAAGGTCTATAAAATGCTGTATAACGCTTAAGCCGGGCGCCATGTTCGACAAGAATTACTACTGTTTGGTAGCCGGATTGCGGGAGTATTCGCTCGATGCCGATACCAAGGGCTTCAATGCCCGGGCGATCATCGAGGAGATTCTCGAAGGGGTTTCCGCCCGCGATGCACGTTGCGTGCGCCTGCTTTACGGTTACTACGACTGCGAGAACCTGGTCAATTTCCGCAAGGGACGCACGGCGCACAACCCGCTGGGCAACCTCTCGCGGGAAGAGATCGAGGAGCAGACCAAGAACCCCGACCGGCTTCCGGCGCGTATGGCGACTGTGGTCCGTTCTTATTCGGCCATCGTCGATGAAGATGCCGACAACGAGGACGGGATCGATACCGACCGATCGTTCGAGAACGCTCTGTTCTCGGCCTATTACGACGAATGCGCTCACTCCAAAAGCCGCTTCCTGCGCCAGTGGGCGGATTTCGACCGCAATTTGCGCAACATTGCCGCTGCTGTCGTGGCACGCGCCACGGGGCGTTCGGCCGAGCAGTCTGTCGTGGGCGGGGATGAAACTTCGCAGCAGCTCAAACGTTCGTCGGCCGCTGATTTCGGCTTGCGGGGCGACGTCCCCTATCTGGAGGCGGTGATCGCTGCCGTGAACGACGAAACGAACCTGGTGGAGAAGGAGCGCAAGATCGACGCGATCCGCTGGAACCAGGCCGAGGAGCTTTCCACTTTCGATTATTTCGACATCAACGCGCTGCTGGCTTACCTGGTTAAGGTGAACATCGTGGCGCGCTGGACCCGTTTGGACGACAAGCAGGGGCGCGAAATGCTGCACCGCCTGATGACCAGTCTGGACGGCAAGGATTTGATCAATAAACAATAAAACAGATAATGAAAACAACAGGACGAGTAAACGGTATCATCTCGAACATCGTGATCGTGAAGGCGGACGGCCCTGTCGGCCAGAACGAAATCTGTCACGTTTACTGCGGGGATACCAAGATGATGGCCGAGGTCATCAAGGTCGTGGGCGACAATGCCTACGTGCAGGTTTTCGACTCGACCCGCGGACTGAAGATCGGCGAAAAGGTCGAATTCGAGGGTCACATGCTGGAGGCGACGCTCGCCCCCGGCCTGCTTTCGCGCAACTACGACGGTCTGCAGAACGACCTGGAGAAGATGGACGGTCTGTTCATCGCGCGCGGTTCGATCACCGACCCCATCGACTTCGAGAAGAAGTGGGAGTTCAAGCCGTTGGCCAAGCCCGGCGATAAGGTTTCGGCCGCATCGTGGCTGGGCCAGGTCAAGGAGGAGTGGGTCGAGCACAAGATCATGGTACCCTTCACGATGGAGGGAAGCTATACGGTCAAGAGCGTCGTGCCCGCCGGAGAGTACAAGGTTACGGATACGATCGCCGTCATCACCGATGCCGACGGCCGGGATCACGATATTACGATGGTTCAGCGGTGGCCCGTGAAGCAGGCCGTGCGCTGTTACCGGGAGAAGCCGCGCCCCTCGCGCGTCATGGAGACGGGTGTGCGGGCCATCGACACTTTCAACCCGCTGGCCGAGGGCGGTACGGGCTTCATCCCCGGACCTTTCGGTGCGGGCAAGACGGTGCTCCAGCATGCGATTTCGAAGCAGGCCGATGCCGATGTAATTATCATCGTGGCCTGCGGCGAGCGTGCCAACGAGGTGGTCGAGATCTTCAAGGAGTTCCCCGAGCTGGTCGATCCCCGCACGGGCCACAAGCTCATGGAACGTACCATCATCATCTGCAATACTTCGAATATGCCCGTCGCGGCGCGCGAGGCGTCCGTTTATACGGGTATGACTATCGGCGAATACTACCGTTCGATGGGCCTCAAGGTGCTCGTTATGGCCGACTCGACTTCGCGTTGGGCGCAGGCGCTGCGCGAGATGTCCAACCGTTTGGAGGAGCTTCCGGGCCAGGACGCCTTCCCGGTCGATCTTTCGGCGATCATTTCGAACTTCTATGCGCGGGCTGGTCTGGTCAAGCTGAGCAACGGCAAGACGGGTTCGGTGACCTTCCTGGGTACGGTGTCGCCTGCCGGCGGTAACCTCAAGGAGCCGGTGACCGAATCGACGAAGAAAGCCGCCCGCTGTTTCTACGCCCTTTCGCAGGGCCGCGCCGATTCGAAGCGTTACCCGGCTATCGACCCGCTGGAGTCCTACTCGAAATACCTCGAATATCCCGAGATTGAGGAGTACCTCGACACCCGCATCGAAAAGGGCTGGGTGGATAAGGTTTATACGGGCAAGACGCTCGTGCAGCGCGGTAAGGAGGCCAACGACCAGATCAACATCCTGGGTGACGACGGTGTGCCGGTGGAGTACCACGAGCGGTTCTGGAAGTCGGAGCTGATCGACTTCGTGATCTTGCAGCAGGACGCCTTCGACGAGATCGACGCCAACTGCCCGATCGAACGCCAGAAGATGATGTACGAGATGGTGCTCGACATCTGCGACCGGGAGTTCGGGTTCACCGGTTTCGAGGAGTGCGCATCGTTCTTCAAGGGCCTGATCAACCTCTTCCGTCAGATGAACTATTCGGAGTGGAAATCGGAGAAATTCGAGGACTACCGCCGTCAGATCGAGAAAACAGTGAGTGAAAAAGAATCCAAATAAGGCGCGGTATGACAACACGAGCATTTCAGAAGATATATACCAAGATTGAAAACATTACCAAGGCGACCGTGACGCTGCGTGCCGAAGGCGTGGGTAATGACGAGCTGGCCACCGTGGGCGGCAAGTTGGCCCAGGTGGTGAAGATTATGGGCGACCAGGTGACTTTGCAGGTTTTCGCGGGCACGGAGGGTATTACCACCGATTCGGAGGTAATTTTCCACGGCGAACCCCCGAAGCTGCGCGTTTCGGATAACCTGGCGGGCCGTTTCTTCAACGCCTACGGCGAGCCTATCGAGGGCGGCGAGCAGATCGAGGGCGAAGCCCGCGAAATCGGCGGTCCGACGGTGAATCCGTTCCGCCGCATCCAGCCGTCGGAGCTGATCGCCACGGGTATCGCCGGCATCGACCTCAATAATACGATCGTGACGGGCCAGAAGATTCCTTTCTTCGCCGATCCGGATCAGCCCTATAACGCCGTGATGGCCAATGTGGCCCTGCGTGCCAAGGCCGACAAGATCATCCTGGGCGGCATGGGTCTGTCGAACGACGACTTCCTCTACTTCAAGCAGGTGTTCGAAAACGCCGGTGCGCTCGATCGCATCGTTTCGTTCGTCAATACCACGGAGAATCCCCCGGTGGAGCGTCTGCTCGTGCCGGACATGGCCTTGACCGCCGCCGAATATTTCGCCGTCGATAAGGGTGAAAAGGTGCTGGTGCTGCTGACGGACATGACCCTTTACGCCGATGCGCTGGCCATCGTATCGAACCGTATGGATCAGATTCCTTCGAAGGACTCGATGCCCGGTTCGCTCTACTCCGACCTGGCGAAGATCTACGAGAAGGCCGTGCAGTTGCCCAACGGCGGCTCGATCACCATTATCGCGGTGACGACCCTTTCGGGCGGCGACATCACGCACGCCATCCCCGACAATACGGGTTACATCACCGAGGGTCAGTTGTTCCTGCGCAACGATTCGGACACGGGTAAGGTTATCGTCGATCCGTTCCGTTCGCTGTCGCGTCTGAAACAGTTGGTGATCGGCAAGAAGACCCGCGAGGATCATCCGCAGGTGATGAACGCCGCCGTGCGTCTCTACGCCGATGCGGCCAATGCCAAGACCAAACTGGAGAACGGCTTCGACCTTTCGGACTACGACGAGCGTGCGCTCAAGTTCGCTTACGACTATTCGGAGAAACTGCTGGCGATCGACGTCAATATCGAAATTACGCAGATGCTCGACACGGCGTGGGAGCTCTTCGCCAAATACTTCTC
>OJQC01000338.1_pt1 | contig 14161 bp, 8 predicted proteins | sample 1598721 | NCBI WGS metagenome assembly OJQC01 (sample SAMN03922502, study PRJEB24848) | human gut metagenome | isolation source: stool sample | host: Homo sapiens | place: Germany | collected 2011-11
TGTATAAGAGACAGGTTCACGACCAGCGGTTTGCAGGCTGTCGCTGCTGCTGCCCCGGCTGCCTTTGCCAATGCTTTGGCTTTTGGTGCGTTCGGTTTCCTTGCCGAGAATTTTGGAAAGATATTCGTAGGTACCGTACTCGTTGCCGCCGAGGTAAAGCAGGGTGTCACAGTTTCCGATTATGCCTTCCCAATCGTCTTTGAACAGGCTTTTTAGCTGGGCGATGTTCTGCAAAATAATGTCGCAGCTGATATTTCTACTTCTGCAAACAGCAAGAATATTCTTGAAATTCTTCGGTAGTGCAACATTTGCAAACTCGTCCATCATCAGCCGCACATGAACCGGCAGCGCACCGTTGTATTCCGGCGTGGAATCTGCCAAACGAAAAAGCTGGTCGAAAAGCTGCGTGTAGAGCATCGTCGCAATGAAATTAAAAGTTGTGTCATTGTCGGGCAAAACAATAAATAATGCCCGCTGCTCCAGCCCCATACGCGGCAGGAACATTTCATCGCGCGAAGTCATTTCTGCAAACTTGCGGGAGTTGAACATGTACAAGTTTGCCGCTGCCGAAATCAAAATGGATTGCAGCGTCTTTTTCGCACCCAACATAAAAGACTTGAATTGCAGGACAGCGGGGTGCTGCGGGTCGCGGCGCTCCAGTTCTCCAAACAGCATCATCAAGGGGTTCTCGACCATTTCATTTTCGCTGACTTGGCAATTCAGAATCATATACATCAATGTGGAAAAATTCTGCTCACTGGCAGGGGCTTCGTACATGAGATAGAGAATCAGTGCGGAGATCAGCAGCACAGAAGAATCATCCCAAAACTTATCACCGCTGCTGGGGGCATCCTTGGGTTTGGTGTTGTTGACAATGGCGAACGCCAGCTTGATGGCGTCCTCATCGGTTTCGAGATAGGCCATCGGATTGTAATGGCCTTGAAAATGCACAAGGTCAAGCACTGTCACGCTGATACCTTTCGTTTCCATGATTCTGCCGAGGGTGCGTGTCAACTCCCCTTTGGGGTCCAGAAAAAGATAAGAGCCAATCAGTTGCAGCGCGTTGGGCTTCACATAAAAGCGTGTCTTGCCGCTGCCAGATCCGCCGATTACGATAATGTTGAGATTATGTTTATGCGCGTGGCTGTCGGTGCTGAAGCGTACATTCTCGGTCAAGATGTAATTTTCTTTGGAGTCTTTGGTGTTGCGGTACTTGATGTTTAGTCTGTGGGCGCTGCCCCACTTGGCCGTACCATGTTCCGCGCCGGGGTGGCGGTCTGCTTGGTCGAGCATATAGCAGTAGACGGCCAACGGATAAAGCACCAGCACCGCCAGCAGAAATTTTGGAGTGCTGGCGCACCATTTCAATGCCATAGGATTGTTGAGAATAGAGCTTAGTACAACGGTGATTTCTGCCAGCCCCTGCGCCTGTTCAGTTGCCTGTGCCAGCGCTGCGGCAGCAAACAGCAGCGGTATCAGCAACAGCCCGTACAGAATAATTTCTGTGCGGCGGTCTTTATTCGGGCGCATGATGTTTAGCGGGCCTCGTCCCGCTGCGGTGAGCTTTGGCCGCGCTGCAAACCGAGTGCCTTTTCCACAGTGTCTCCAATAGTCACAGACAGTTCCCGAATTTCTTCCAGTGTTTTGCGTTCCTCACCGGGTGGAATGTGGGTGTCCATCCCGTCCAGTGTAGCGGCAGCGGTATCGGGCATCGGCAGGGAAAACCGCCCGCAAAACTCCACCGAAACGGCCATTGCTGTTTTTCGCAGATAAGGCGCTTGGGAGATACCCGGCGTGTGCTGCTCTGCGGTTGCAATGACGATTTCGGCGGGCAGTCGTGCCAGCACTTCACGCTGCGGCATGGCCGTTGGGAACACAATCGCGTGTTGCTCGGCATCGTACCCGACAACGCCCTCGTTTTGAAATATGATGTTGACCGGGGAAAGGCGCTCCAGTTCCTTGATGGCCTTGTCCATCTGCTCCGGCTTAATTTCAGGAATCGGATACGGCTTATTGCCGTAGGTCATGGACACATCGAAAATTGAGCCGACATTATAATAACCATTGACGCGTACAAGCTGCGGGATGCCTTTTGCCCCTTTGTTTACGCGCCGCCCGAATTTATCCCAGTCTTTGGCGGTCAATACGGCCCGCGCTTGCGGCAGGGTTTGCAGCACAAGTGCTGCATTGCCGGATGTGATATGACTACCAAGCCGCCCCCTGCCGTACAGATAGTCGGCAAGGCGCTGGCCATCCTGCACAACTTCCTGCAATACGGATTTTTGCGCCGCAATGGTTTCTTTAAGTTCGGCTTGCTTTTTGGCTTTCCACTCCTCGATGGGCAATTGCTGTTCGTACATTTATCGCTCCTCCTTCGCAGTAATATCCTGCACTTTTTCCTGCGCCTGTTCTGCCTTCTGCGCTGCATTTTTCAGTGCCATAATTGTGGCTCGCACAGATGGGCGTGGGTCAATATCCAAAGGATTCTTCCCGCGCGTCAACAAGCTGTCGCCGGATTGACGGCGGGTTGGGTCTTTTTTTCGGTCTGCCGTAGTGACCTTGGGAATGGCATACCCAAGCTGCTCATAGATACGGTTCAGTTTGGCGACATCTTCGGCTTTGAACATGACGTCAACTTTTTCGTTCTGTGCCTTATCCTTGATGACCGCGAATAAAACGCCGTACTGCTTGGCCAATTCCTTAAACTGTCCCACGTCTTTGCTTTGCAGGGCAATAATTTTTAGTTCCTTTCCCTCCCGCAACAGACGGTCAAGGCTAGTTTTGCCTTTCACTTTAGGATTTTCCTTGGCATAGGCCAGCGATAAGGCCAGTGCATTTTTAATACCCAGCGCAGACAGCTTAATGGCTACTTCGGTAACCTGTAAGGCTTCCCGCACCATCTGATCGGCTGCTTCGCCTCCGTTGTTCATCTTGTTTCACCTCATTTCGTTCTTCCTGTGCGGCAAGTTCTGCTTGCCGTAGTTTTTCCTGCACCTCGGCAGCATCTGTTTCGATGTCGGAACAGATGTAAACCTCATGGCGCAGGGCTTTCATTTGCTGGGTCAGTGATTTGATTTTTTCTTCCCGCGCGGCACGTTCCGGCTCACGTTTTTGGCGATACAGAACTTTGCGCTGGCGGGCAAGCTGTTGGATTTGGACTTCTGCATTTTCCTTGTAGGCCAGCAGTTCATCCATAGTTTCAATATGGTTTTCCCATAGGAATTTCGTTTGCTGCTGGTATCGGCTGAACAGCAGAAAATCCTCACGCAGCAAAAAGTAGCAGCGCTTTGTTGCCTTGCCGTGGTAGGCTTTCCGCAGCAGGGCGCAGTAGTGATAGTAGCAAGCCATAAAGCCGGATACCTTCGGATACCGGCGCGGCAGCTTGCCGCGATACCTCGCCCGCTGCACAGTGGGCTGTAATTCTGTGGGCTGCCATTTCGGTTTTGCCGGGGCGTTTTCCTGCCGGTATTCTTGCTGCATTTCGGTGGGCATACGGTGCAGTTTATGGTAGTACTCCCGCAGCGCTGTTTCAGAAAAGCGCGGGTCGAGCCGGTCAACGCGGATATTTCGCTGGGCGTCTTTATGGCGCACAGCCATGTGTTCCACACGCGGGCCATATTTGACCGTGTAGCCCATGTTCTGCAATTCCGTGATAAAGCCATCAAAGCTGTCGGCGGCAGCAATAGCCTGTTCCACATCTTTGCGTACCATACCACGAATGGTAGGCTTGCCGGTCTGACCGCTTAGCCACTCGTCATAAGATTTTCCCTTGCCGTCCGTTTCGATTACGGACAGCCGATTCTCTCTGCAAAGTTCATCGGAAGTTTCGCGGATACCTTTATAATAGGTATTGAAATCGCTTCGGAACATTTTGCCGTCAGCATAGGACACAGAATTAACAACTATATGATTATGCAGATGCCCTCGGTCAAGGTGAGTTGACACAGTACATTCAAACCGATCTGCGAGAAAGCGTTGCGCAAACTCGCAGCCGATTTGGTGCACTTGGTCGGGCGTGGCTTCACCGGGAGAAAAACTTTGAATAATATGATAGGCCAAAATGTTGCCGTCTTTTACAGGCTTGAGCCAGCGCTGTTTGGTTTCCATCATAATTTCATAGGCGTTTTGCGGTATGCAGTTAAATCCGCTTACATATAATTGGTGTTCGGTTTTATCATTGCTTTGGGTGTAACTAAGCAGCCTGTTTAAGTCCTCTGCACTTCGGCGCTCTGTTTTCTTTGGATTGCTTGTGTAGTCTAAACACAGATTCAAGTTCGACTTCACCTTGATAATTTTGGTATATGCCATATCAAAGACTATCCCTCACACAGCGCCACATATCTTCCAGTAGGCTTTGCGCTCTGTCCAACTGTGAAGCACTTACTCGGCCTGTCGCATTTGCAATGTGGGTCAACTGATTCAAATTGTTGCCGATGGCCGCCAACTGCTGGCGCAGCTTGTTGTAGCTGTTGGGTGGTGCGGGTTTGATTCTGCACCCCTCCACCAGCGCACGAACAAACGGCTCCATTTTCATGCCCGCAATTTCGCACTTTCCTTTTAAGGCTGCATATTCTTCCTCCGTGAAACGGACAGTCAACTGCTTTTTTCGTTTTGTGATAATCGCGCACCTCCTTTTTTGTAAAATACGGCGGCAAAGTCCACGGGGTCTTAGGGGGGGCCCCTAACAAGTGGTCGTTTTGCTGTCATGACAGCAAAATGACATGCTTGCTCGTACTGTGCCATAGGCACAGTACGCCGCCTGCTGAAAATCACCACGGCAGTTGCCGCCTCTTTCGGGTCGCATAACGTTCGACACGACGAGCCAGCCGAAACATATTAACCCGGTCACGCAGGCTGTATTCCATCGCCGTGACCTGTACACCGTGCTGCATGAGCCGCTTGAAAAAGGAGTACAAGTGGCGCTCCTTGCCGCTGATCTGCCGCATACGGCAGATGTAAACGCGGTCAACTTTTCCACCCTTAATCTGCTGCATCATATCGCGGTAGCCGGGACGCAGCAGCCAGCCGCCGCGCTCGTCAATGCTTCCACCGACAATATCACAGCCGTCATGCAGAGCCTGCATTGAGCAAACTTTATAGCTGTTCATTGTGCCGTCATAGTCACCGGGAATACGCGCGTACACCCACGCGCGGAGTCTTTTCTGTTCGTCCATTGTTCACCGTTCCTCATAAAAACTTAGTTGTTCGCCCTCCTGCCGAAAGCGTTCGTCTATCTCACGAAAAGTTCGCCGCCAACTAAAACGTTCGGTGGGTTTATTCGGCACGTCCTGTAATTCAAGCAAAAGCTGCCAGAGTTCGGGGTGGTATCTGTAGAGATGCCGCAGTTCGCTGATTGACGCGTTCGGGCAAAACCAACAACCCCCGCGTTTAGTGAAGTCATACAGTGGGGACAGCAGCTCCTCAGCTGCGCACATAGACCTCGCTTCGGGTTCGGCCACATGGTACTTGTCCAGCAAAGAAATCTGACCGGGCTTTAATCGTGCCAGTCGCTTGGGTTCATCTGCGGCGATGCCGATGTACTGCACCGTGTCCGGGGGCAATGCCTTCTGATATGCCTTGATCGGCGGCAGCTTGCAATCCCGCTGAATTGTACAGCGCCCACTCAGAGGGAATCCCGAAAGCATCCCCTTGGTTTTTCCTCGTGTGACAACATGGTAAAAGCAGGATAGATAGGTCTTTTCGGAGCGCAAAACCCGTGTTGGGATGCCGCGCTGTTCAAAATACGGGATTGCCGTTTCGTGGATAAATCGGTTGTGTTCGGGCAGCTCGCCGGATATTTCCTCGCTGAACATGACCTCGCAATACACAAGTTCGTCCAGCGGTTCACCATGCTGCAAGGCCAGCAGCGCGGTGGCGATACTGTCTTTTCCGAAACTGCAACTTAAAATATGTTTCATGTTTTTTCTCCAATAAAAAGCGGGCGGTCCGCGTGGACCGTCCGTCTGATAAGTGTACTTCATTTTTGCTTATTCCTCGGTGTCATTATCCTCATCGGTGCGGGGAGCCAATTCCTTGCTGCGGGCACTCTTATAGATCAAAATTGCCAACCCTACAAGAGAGATTCCCGCAATCGCCAGCAGCAACCCCAGCGGAGAATTATCGCCGGTCTTAGGAATCGTCAGCAGCGGCGTGGGGGGTGCAGTGGGTGCAGCGGGCGCTGGGGTCGTGTTCGGCGTTGGCTGCGGGGTATGGTTCGGGGTCGGCGTGTTGTCGGGGGTAGGTGTCGGGGTGTCCTCGCGAGCATCTTTCATTACCACGGTCTGCATCTCGCCGGTGGGCAGAACGGTAAAGTCGATACTTTCTGCAACCTTGTAGCCGTTGGGTGCGGTGATTTCCGTCAGTGTATAATCTCCTGCTGGCATCTTTTCCACATAATGTGGTCCGTTTGTGGAAATCCAACGGTCAATCTCGGTGCCGTCCTTGTCCTTGATAACCAGTTCTGCGCCGGGAAGTTCTTCGTTGGTGGTGATGTCTACCTTGGAAATTTTTACCTTGATGGTATCATCAAACATTTCAAAGGTCTGCACCTCACCGTTGGGCAGCACCTCAAACTCCATGCGCTCCGCAATGGCATAACCGTCCGGGGCAGTCACCTCGGTCAAAGTATACTTGCCAGCAGGCAGCCTTTCCATGTAGTGCGGTGCATCGGTAGAAACCCAGCGGTCAATTTCGTTGCCTTTTTCATCGGTAAGCGTAAGTCCTGCGCCGGGAAGTTCTTCCTTGGTGGTAAGGTCTTTCTTGGAAATCTGCACCTTGGTAATATCATCCCGCATAATAACGGTGGCATCGTCCAGCAGTCTCCAGTCATCCCACTTCCAGAACAAAATGTTCTTGGTGGTCAGATAGTAAACTTCGCACTCCTCCAAAGGATTGCCGCCCTCGTCAGTTTTCTGAATCAGGCGGAACGTAATATTATCGGCCAGTGCGTACCCATCGGCGGCGCGGATCTCCGTCAGTGTGTAAGATTCACCGAAATGCAGCCCGGTCACGCGATGCGGTTCATCGGTGGACACCCATGTGGTTACGATGTTGCCATCCATGTCCTTGATAGCAAGTGTAGCGCCGGGCAGTTCTTCATCGTTGGTAAGGTCGCGCTTGCTTACCCACATTTCCGTAGGCTTATTGGAACAAGTGTTATCCAGCACCATAATAGCTTGTCCGTCATAGGTGAAAGTAACCTCCATCGGCTCCTCGTTGACATAATAGCCGAGAGGGGCGCGGAGTTCCTTGACGATGTAATTACCGCTGTTGGTGGTGGCGTCCTTGCGGATGCTGCTGCCGTAATACTCGCCGCGAATGGGAATATCGCAGTCAAAATAGGTGTAGCCGTCTGCGCCGGTTTCGGGGCTGGTGGCGACCAGTTCGCCCGCTGCAAACAGCAGTTTGCCGTCAACGCTGTAAATATCATCAGCCGTGTACAGGTTGAATACTGCACCGGCAAGGTATTTGCCGGTTTCGCGGTCAACCTTGTAAACGCCGACTTTGGCTTTTTCGCGGTCATTGTAGAATTTCAAGGTCTGCTGCTCGATGAAATCGGCGTTGGCATCCTTGCTGCGCACGACCTCAAAACTCTGGGAAGATGCAGCGCCATCATATTTGGCAATGCTCGTGGCCATAACCACATCGTTCAACTGGGCATCCCAAACGAAAGTGACATCATAGCTGTCAGAAGTGCCGACATAGCCGTAAGGCGGTTTGGTTTCCTCGATATGGTAGCTGCCCAGCGGCAGGGTCACGCTGACTTCGCCAATCGTGCCGTCATGGATTACAGACAGGAAATCGTAGGTGGCCTTAGTGCGGGCCGGGGCAAAGGTGGCAATATCCGCGCTGCCGTTGCCGGTAGTGACTACGGCGACTACATCGCCCTTGGCATACCAGAGCGTGCGGTTGCCATAATTGTCGGTCTGCCGATCCTGCGTATAAATATCCTCGGCGGCGGTGATGGTGTATTCCGCACCGGCCAGCGGGCGGGTTTCATACACAAAATTGCCGTCCTCGGCCTCGCCGGTCATCCACGGGTCAAGTGCGCCAGCTTCTGTTTTCCAGCCGGCTAAGACCTCGCCTGTTTTGCGGATCGTCAATTTGCCCAGCGTCTCATGGTTAGAGTAGTTTTCACCAATCACAAGGGTATCCATGCCGTTCTCGTTTTTATCGCCGGTGGCTGCATAAATGCGGTCTGTGGTGATTTCAAAATCCACATAGTAGATGCCATCTGCATCGTCGGTCAAAATGCCGTTTTCATATCCGGCAGAATCCAGCCATTCGTTGTAGAATCCGTTCGGGCCGGTGACTTCCACAATGCGATATTTACCCAGCGGCAATTTTTCAGGCAGCGTCAAGATGCCCTCGCTGTTGGTGTAGAAAGTGTCTACATCTTTTGTCAGATGGCCGTTGACGGTATCGGTCATCGTGACGAGTTTCGGGTTGCCGTTGCTGTCATAACGGTAATGCCCCTGCTCGTCCAGCCAGTAGATTTGGAAAGCGGTGTCGGGCAGCAGTACCGGTTTGCCGGTTTCCTCGTCAACTTTGGTGATGCGGAGATAAACTTCGATTTCCTCGTCCAGTACGGTGAATTTCTGATAACTGTCAGAGCCTGTCATTACGCTGTCCTTGGGGGTGGCCATAGCGCCCCACGGGTTGTTATCCTGTTCGGGGTCAACGGTGACAATAAAAGGCTCAGCTTGGAACAGGTCGTGCGGTACGGTGGTTTCCACGACCAGATAAGTGCCATAGGGTAAACCCTGCACACGAATATTCCCGGTGTCATTGCTGAAGATTTCGGAAAGCTGGTATTCGTTGGCGCTGCCGGTGGGCTGCCAGCCATCGCCCTTACCGTTCTTGTTTTCTCCTGCGGCAGTCAACGTTTTGTTGTACGCGGCAATTTCGTCAGCGTTGACCTCATAGGTCTTTGCGATGGCCTGCGTTTCCGCAGAAAAATCCCACTTCGGATGCTCGTTATCGTAGGTCTTATCAATGTAGGCATCCAAAATGCTTTGCAGGGTGTAGCTGCCGCTGCGGGTCTGCTCAAACTGCTTCAGTTTGGACAGGTCGGACACAAGGAAGAATGTAAAGCCCGCGCCCTCCAGTTCCAGTCCGTTGCTTTGGCCGCTGGAGGATACGATTTTGCTGATTTCTACATTGCCTTTTGCCGCTTGGTCTTGGCTCTCGGCCAGCGCATTGTCCGCATGGATGTGGTAATTGGCGCTGTAGCTGGTCTTGTCGATCTGTTCACCGGCTGCCTGTCGGTTATCGGCAAAGGTGGTCTTTTCTACATACCAACCCTCATCAGAATAGGCAGGCGTGATGTAGTAGTTATGTTCATCGACAAGATAGCCGTCTGCAAAGGACAGGTAATAGGCATCGTAAGTCCAAGAGCCATCCAACGCTTTACCTTTAGAGACTGTAGAAAACTGGTTCTTGTACACCCAATCCGTGTACTGCCCGCTGCCGTTCTTGGCAAGCGCGGCGGTCTGCCCGGTGGCTGCCTTGGTGCGACTGTCCACGGTGGGATAGGTGCTGGAAACAACAAGAGCGCCGTCACGCAGCGGGATAACCACGCCGGTGGAGCGCTCTACGACATAATATTTGCCGAGGTACAAATTGCTGAAGCACAGCCAGCCATTCTCGATTTTAGCGCTGGCTACAAGGTGGTCTTTTTTCAGAACGGGTAAATAATCAGACACCCACTGCCCGCTGTTGTCGCGGATTGTGGTGTGCCAGATGGGATTGCCGTCTGCATCCACGATTTTGGAGTAGTCCACTACGCCGGTCACGCCATCGGGGTGCGTAATATCTTCGGCGGCGTAAAGGTCGTACACCGCGCCGTCCAGCGCGGCATCGCCGTGAGCTTGCCCGCTGGCAAGGGCTGTGCCGTGGGCGGTGCTGCCGCCCACATACCGCACGGCATCAAGGTCAACTTTGGAGATGCTGATTTCGCCCAAGGTGCGGTCATTTTTCATAACGCCGTCTGAGGGCGTGATTGTGTAGCTGTCCTCATTGGCCGCCTTGCCGCTATTGTCGGTGTTATAAGTACGACGGGGATCCTTGGCAGTGTCGTAGATGGTAACGGTGGTTTCTACGCCTGTACTGGTGACAAGTTTGGTGCCGCCTTTGTCGGTAGCGGCAATATCGGCATTATAGTCAGCGTTGTCCAGCCAGATTACAGAATTGTCGCTGTCCTCGGTGATTTCGATATAGTAACCGCGCTTGCCCAGCGGAGTGTTGGCCATGCCGGGATGATTGATGTCTGTCCAATCGCCAAAATAGCCTTTGGGCGCTTTGCTTTCCACGATGATAAACTTGCCCGTATTACGCTGGGTGTAGTAAAGGGTATGCCGCATGGAATCCGTGGTCACATAGGCTGCACTGTTGATGACCGCATAAGTGCCATCGCCTTGGCGCTGCACACTGTAAGTGTTGTAACCGCCGGTGGGCTGGTATTTGCCTGTTACAGTATCCCACTGGAAAATCTCATATTGCGCGTCGGCAGCAATCTGATTGCCGGTTTCACTGTCGGTTTTCTTGATGTTGACCTGCAAGGACCATTCATCGTTTTTCATCAGATAGGCATTGTTTGAATTGGCCGGTACAGAAATAGTCTGTTTGCTGCCGTTGCTGCCCCAATACATTTCAAAACCGTAAGGAACACCCACTTCCTCATAGCGGAATTTGACGTTCGCCAGTTCTGCCTTTGCAGATGCAACCGCATTGTCCACCATGCGCTGGGCCTCGCCCTGCAACTCGGCAATCGCAGCATCGCGGGCGCTGTCGGCGGCTGCATCGGCTTCGTCCTGCGTGGTGTAGGGGCCTACTCGCCCGCTGCGGCTGTCGGTGGTTTTGCTTACGGAGTAGTGCAGCGTCCAACTTGCGGATGCAGCACCGCCATTGTTTTGGAAATTGTCATCGTTGGTGTGGCCAGAAGTGGTAACGGTCTGTTTATCTGCGGGAGAAATATTCCATGTGCCGCCGTCAATAGTACCGCTTTTGGTGATGGGTTCAATCTCGATGGTCGCGCCGTCCACCTTTTCATTGGTTTTAAGCTGCACCTTGTCGGTGATGATGCCGTAGTCAAAATCAAAGCTGCCGCTTGCGGTCTGCGCAGGGGCTTCCCAGTTGGCGTAAATTTCCTGCACGATGGGTTTGGGGTTCGGTTCGTCATCGGAAATTTCGGGGCCAATCACAGCCACAGTCTGCCAGCCCGCGCGGCCTGGCTGATAGATATAGGTGTAGTAGCCACGGGCGGATGCGTAGGCGTCTGTGCCCTCCAACAGCGCCTGTGCGGATCCCATAAGAATTTTAGCGGCGGTGCTGTCGGGGTAATTCTCGATAATCTGCATCTGCGCATCTGTATAGATCGTGCGGCAGGAATCCAGCAAACTCGGCGCTTCTGCGGAGAGTGCAACCGGAGGGAGCTCCTGCATACCGAGCGAAAGCTGGGTCAAACCGCCCCAGATTCTGTACTGGTTGCCATAGTGGTCGCCGGGTACATACTGGTCTGCGCCAACCATAGAAGTATTGACATAAGTGTACGTTGGACAGTTCTTGGGCTGGCCGTCTGCGCCGGGGGTGCAGCAGTAGGCGGGTTCGCCGTTGAACCAGATCAGCCAAGTGCCGTTGACCTTGGCAACCTTGGTGATCTTGCCACTTGTTACGTCGGGGATAGGGCGTTCGCCGTAGGCAGCAATACCGGCATCAGCAAACGGAGATGCCACCGTGTGTTCACGGTCAATGGTGACATACAGCGTTTTAGTCTGCGTGCTGCCGTCCGAGCCGGTGTAGACAAGCTGTGCGTTAAAATCGGCAGCGGCCTGTACATATACGCCCATGACGGCGGCAGAGGTTTCATGGTAGCTATTGTGCAGCAAGGCATCGGCATCAGTGGCGGGTTCGCCGTAAAAGTCCAGCAAGGTCACGCCATCCGGCAGGATCATGTCGGTGCTGCTGCCGTCTGCGGGATATTCGACCTGCGCCATAATGGGAACAATGGCATAGTCTGCGCCGTCCAACAGGGGCGCTGCCATGGTAAGACCGTCATTGTCCAGTGCAGCGGCGGTCAGATAGCTGTCGCTGGTTTCTTCCAGTTGGCTTTCGGGCCACTCGGAAATACCGATTTTAGTTTCACCAGTGGCAACCGGCAAACCCTCGCTGCCGATGTAGGAACCAATGGGTGTATCGGGCAAGTCAGTGTACAGTTCCGCGCCGACAACGGCAGCAGAGATTTCTTCTTCAGCGGGCTGCTCTTCTGCCGTTTCCGGGGTAGCTTCGGTTACATCCTCACCGGGGTCGGGGCTGCTCTCGTCGGTCTGGCCGTTGTCTGTTTCAGACGGCTCGGTCTGCTGCTCCATCTGCACGGTTTCCTCGGTGGGCTGCGGTGTGGGTTCCTCCGCAAACGCCGCACCGGGCAGCATGGAGCAGAGCATTACCGCCGCCGCAAACAGCGCGGTAACGCGTTGCTTCAATTTATAATGTGTTTCTTTCATTGTGAAATCCTTTCAAAACAGAGATTTTTTCACGAAAAAAAGCGCCTGCAAAATGCAGACGCTGCGGTTATCTTTCGGGGGTATCTTGGGCGGGCTGGCCTTTTGCTTTTTCAAATTTTCGCACTTGGCTTACAAAACCGTCCAATAGGCAGGTATGCGCTTGTAGGTCGGCGTAGTAACAGGAACGGTCAAATCCACGGCGATCCATATCTTTGATCGTGCGAATGGAATCTGCCCATTTTCTATTTATGAGCGAAATGCGACCATCTCCATCACGGGTTTGAATGGCCGCTGCCAACACATATTTTGTGCGCTCCAAACCATATTCCGCCACTATCTGTTCAACAGCGCCAGCGCCCAGCCGCATACCATCAAAGCGCTGTGCAAGCGCTGCGTCAATCTCGTCCCGACACCTTTCATTCAAGTGGCAAGACGCATGGTACTGCTGCAATTCGCCGTGTTCGCGGGCATAAGTGACGGACTGTCGATATACTTTGGGTGGGTTCTGCTGCTGCTCCTTTTTCAGCAAGTCATCTGCGCGGTCTTCCACGCACTGAGCCACAATGCTCATATAATCGGTTTCCAGCTTGGAAAAATCCTTATACACATCCGCCAGCGGCGCGGGAGATTTCAGCAGCGCCCGCACCTGTGCAAAGGTGAGGTTCATTTCTTCCGTTGCCAGAATAATGTCCTCACGGACGCTGTACTCGTAGGCGTGGTGTAGAATTTCTTCTGGCGGCTGTGCGGTCAGCCATAGGCAATAGGCGCTCTGCTCCACCCGCATTTTTTCGCAGAGCTGCTCCTGCGGGGTCATTCTTTTACCTCGCACACCAAAGAATTGGTTTCCAGCACATGACGCCAAAAATCGACCTGCCTGTCATAAGACATATTTTCATAGCAGACATCAATCAGCGTTGCATACAGCTTTTCCTCATCTTCAGGGGAAATGGCAAGAGAAATATTGTTTTGCGAACAATAGCACAGGTAATCAACAAGGTCGCCCATAGTATCCGCACCGCTGTTCTCCAACAATTCTTCCCACTCGTGCGGAAAATTGAGATCTTCCAGCACAATATCCACCGTGTCGTCACACATAGGAATGCTTACGGTTACTTCCTCTCCCGGATGCGGGCTGAAACAGTCCAAAATAGGTAAACAGCCAGCGTGTCCGGCTGCATCTGCCAATGTGTTGGCTAACAGACTCATCATTTCATCGTGCGTCATAAAATCCTCCGAAGCAGATAAGATCCCACAAAAATTACGACTGCATACTGAATAAATCACTTCGTGTATGCAAATCATTCAACATCTCTCCATTCCAAGGAGTTGTTTTCAAGCATATCTTCCCAAAATACCATCTTGCCGTCCATGTCCATATTTTCATAGCAGATTTTGAGCAACGCAGTAGAAAGAACATCATCGGCACTTGAATCTTCGGATTTGCTTTTGTTCAGATAATCGGCAACGTCTCCAATCGTTTCAGCACCAATTTTTTTCAGTAACGGTTCGCACTCTTCCGGCCAGATTTCGCTGCCCACCGGCATGATGCGCATAACAGCGTCAACAGGATACTCTATGCGAGTTTTATCCTCCTCGCACTGTGAGAAACCGTCTATAACGCTAATACAGCCCTCATACCTTGCCTTTGTAAGCAGGGTCAA
>OJQC01000346.1_pt1 | contig 14060 bp, 8 predicted proteins | sample 1598721 | NCBI WGS metagenome assembly OJQC01 (sample SAMN03922502, study PRJEB24848) | human gut metagenome | isolation source: stool sample | host: Homo sapiens | place: Germany | collected 2011-11
ATGGCCGGAACATACCTGCTTGCAATGATAATATTATTTCTCAATAAATTTAAAAACAACTTCTTAATTATCAAAGGTTTATTTTCTTTTTGCGGTTACGGTGAGTCCACCGTTTTTTATAAGTGATAAGCTGTCTGAAAATTTTTTCGAGTCCTAATATCTCGGAGTGGTTGAGCATGTTGTGAGACAGCGGTTCCATGAAAGAGACGGGTGTCGGTTCTGCTGTGCCGAACTGTTCGGGATAAAGGACTATTAGATTGTTGTTGGCGAAATATTTGGAGAGGAAAGAAGGAATATTGTCGGCCTCGGAATTGAACGAAACCGATGTGGGGCGCGCACTGACAACGATAAATAGGTCATCGTCGAGTACAACGTTGGCAAGAAGCAGAATATCGTCCCAGCTTTCCAAAATTTCAAATTCGTTTCTGATATTGTATCTTCCGGCTCGTAATCGGGCTTTCAAATAGGGAATGGTTTCGGCATAAGCATAGAATATAGCACGGCAACCTATTTGTTTCGCCATGTTCGCCACTCGGTCTATCCATCGGGCGAATCCTGTTTCGTATTCGGCCTTGCGGGGAACGGCTATGACGATACGGGTAACCGTGTTTATGGGATTGACACATTTCGAAATGAGTATCATTTTATTCGTGCTTTTCAAGAGCGATTCTATTTTTGCGCCGAAAAACGTGTCAACGATATTTGCTTTGTGATGTAATCCGAGTACGACCTCCGTTATATTTTTTTCTTTCATGGTGTGGATAATCCCGCTGGTTATGTTCATGTCGTATCGGGCGATCGGGATTAATTTCGTATCGGCGGAAGATGCTACTTTCCCCGCATATTCGAGAACGGCTTGTGAGAGGAAGTTGCTTTTTTTATCGTCGTCGGTTACATGCAGAGCGTAAAGTGCAGATTTCTTTTGCGGAGATTTTAACAAGAGGGCCAGATTGATCAGGTTTTCGATCGTGTCGGGATTAGCCACAGGAATTAATATCTGCTCGTTCTGTATAGGTGACTTGTAACTGGCGGGTTCGTTATTTTGTATTTCGATAACTATGCGTCGGGCGGCCTTTTCGGTAACCAATGTACTGATAATGCAGGTCACTAAAATCATGACGATAGTGCCGTTGAGTATTTCTTCGTTGAAAAGTCCTATGTCGTGACCGATGATGACGGCCGCGAGCGTGGCGGCAGCCTGAGCATTGCTCAGTCCGAAGATGAGTTGCCGGTCGGATTTCGTCATGTGGCAGGTCTTTTGAGTGAGCCATGCTGCCAACCATTTGCAGATGGTTGCCACTACCGACATGTTTATGGCGACGATGATCGTTTCGGTGCTTTTGAAAATTACTCTCAAATCGATGAGCATGCCTACACCTATGAGAAAATAGGGTATGAACAGGGCGTTGCCTACAAATTCGAGGCGGTTCATCAAGGGGGAAACGTTGGGGATAAAACGGTTCAGAACAATGCCTGCGAAAAATGCTCCCAAGATGGCTTCCAGCCCGATAACTTGCGCCATATAAGATGCCAGGAAGACAAGGGCCAAGATAAATATGAATTGCGTGACATTATCATTGTAGGTCTTGAAAAACCATCGGGTGAGCCGGGGATAAATGTATAGTATGGCTATGCTGTAAATCGTTATGTTCACCGATAGTCTGAGCCAGAAAAATTCGGTCAAGTCGCCTCGTACCATACCAGAAATTACAGCTAAAATAATCAAGGCTCCCAAGACTGTGAAAATGGTTCCGGCGATAGTGATAGGGACGGCTCGGCTACGGGATATTCCATATCTGCTGATAATGGGGTAGGCTATCAGCGTGTGCGAGGCGTACATACTTGCCAATAGTATGGAAGTCATTAGGTTGAGATGGAGGGTGTAGTAACTGATCGCGGTTCCTAAAATCATGGGTATGAGAAACGTGTATAGCCCGAATATGATCCCGTCTTTTTTGCTTTTCTTGAAATCATACATGTCGATTTCGAGTCCTGCCAAAAACATGAGGTAAAGGATTCCCACGTTTCCGAAAATTTCAAAACTACTGTCGCGAGCCAATAGATTCAGACCGTTGGGGCCGATGATTACACCCGCTATGATCAGGCCGATGATGTGGGGAACACGTATGCGGTTGAGTAATATCGGGGCAAACAAAATGATTCCCAGCACGATGAAAAATATCAGCACCGGATTTTCGATAGGTAGAGTCGCGATACCGCTCATAACCCCTGTAATTTAAATGCGAAACTTATAAATGGTGACAAAAATAGAGTGACCCGAGTATGAAAGCAAATTGATTTGTTTCTGCCAAAGTGGAATCTATTTTCGCTTTGTGGCAAAATTAATGATAAAAGTTATTTCTTGCAAGGATTTTCGACCTTCTGTTCGAGATGTGTTACTGTTGGCTAAAATACAGCTGGAATGATATAATAATGAGCGTTTTGTTATAGAATTTCATAAATATATTGTATATTTGCGCCAATTTTTAGTATTCTGGAATAATAAGGATTCCTAATAAGTAGTAATTATAAAAGAAAGAAAATGAAAGTCGCTATTGTGGGCGCCAGTGGCGCTGTCGGACAAGAGTTCCTAAAAGTTTTGGACGAACGGAATTTCCCGATTGACGAGCTGTTGTTGTTCGGGTCCTCTCGTAGTGCGGGTCGTGAGTATACCTTTCGAGGTAAACCGATTACGGTCAAGGAATTGAAACACAATGACGATTTCAAAGGTGTGGATATAGCTTTCACATCGGCAGGAGCAGGAATTTCTAAGGAATTTGCCGAAACGATTACCCGATACGGCGCTATCATGATCGATAATTCGAGTGCATTCCGCATGGACGAAGAAGTTCCTTTGGTTGTTCCAGAAGTGAACGGCGACGATGCATTCGTTCGTCCTCGCGGGATTATCGCGAATCCTAATTGTACTACCATACAAATGGTGGTTGCCCTGAATGCCATAGAGTCACTTTCTCATATCAAGAGAGTGCATGTCGCAACTTATCAGGCGGCGAGCGGAGCCGGAGCATCGGCGATGGCCGAGTTGAGAAAACAATATGAACAGATCGTTGCGGGTGAAACTCCTACGGTAGAGAAATTTTTCTTTCAGTTGGCCTATAATCTGATTCCTCAGGTCGATGTTTTCACCGACAATTTATACACGAAGGAAGAAATGAAAATGTTTCACGAAACCCGTAAGATCATGCATTCCGATATAGCCGTGAGCGCCACTTGCGTGCGAGTGCCGGTGATGAGGGCTCATTCGGAGGCTATCTGGATAGAAACGGAACGGCCTGTTTCTGTGTCGGAAGCTCGTGAAGCATTCGCTCATGCGAAAGGTGTGGTCTTGGAAGACGATCCGGGGAACCGGGTGTATCCCATGCCATTGAATAAGGCGGGTAACGATCCTGTGTATGTGGGGCGTGTCCGGTCTGATATTTCTAATCCGAATGGCTTGTCTTTCTGGACTGTGAGCGATCAGATTAAGAAAGGCGCCGCCTTGAATGCCGTTCAGATCGCCGAGTATTTATTGGAGCATTCGAAGTAACAAAGTAGAGAATAGAGACTTCCGTGAGTTTTCGGTTATGGGCTCTATTCTACGTACTATTTTTTGTTTGTGAACATGGTTTGTGTTTCGGTATAAAACGGAGCAAACTTATTTCTACTTTCGTTTACTATTGTGATTGGTATATAATGAAGAAGGCTGTATAATTTATACAGCCTTCTTCATTTCTGTTTTTTATCGATTAATCGTTCTTGTAGTCTGTGGTGAGGCTTTCTTTCCCAAGATAGAAAAGTTTTGCTTTGACAACAGAGGCGCTGCAATCGACAGGAGCTTCCCAAAGCGTGGAGGTTGCGGTCGGTTCGCTTCCGTCGGTGGTGTATCTTATTTCGGCCTGCGGAATGGGAGAGTTGGCATATAGTTTTCCTTCGACAATTTTAATTCCGGGCTGTGCCACGCGGAAATTAAAACCGTCGGCAGCCAGACGGGGCAGTTCGATTTCGGCTATCTTGGCGTTGTAAATGGCCCGAGCCTTTTCATATAGAGCCTGTTTATCGTCGTTCGGGACAGGGGACCACTCGGGATAGGCATTCCAGCCGCGTTCTACCAGTCCGAAAATTTTGGGGAATACATAGTATTGTACCATATCGAAACTGCCGATGGTCTCGGAGAAAAGTTGCGCCTGTACGCCTTTGATGCGTGGACGCGATTGTTCTGTGAGCTGTATTTTTCCTTTTCCGGCCGTTTTGAGATTGTTCTTTTCTCCTGCCTTGTTTTCTCTTGCCGAGCAATAAACGTTGTATGGCAATATGTTGAACGATGTAAACTCATTGACGTAACCTCCCCATGTGAGTCCCGGTTCGTCTTTGTGCGGGTTATAGGCCAAGTCGATATAAAGGTTGTTGACATTGCAAAGTATTACGTCGTATCCTTCGTTGGCCACGGTGTAGGGAACAACATCCTGTTTGCCGATTGTGCTCCAACAATATACACCGGCGAAGCGGGGAGCTATGCGGGCGTTCGTTTCGGGAGAGTGGTGTAGAGCGACTTCTTGCCAGCCTGAGGTTTTCACTCCTTTTTTCGACAGCATTTCCGTGATGTTTTCCAAGAAGTATTCCGATAGCTCGTGGGTGTCTTTCATGTTTTTTTCTTCCATGAATTGGTGGCAGATGGGGGAACCCGTCCAAGAACCTCTGGGTACTTCGTCTCCTCCGATGTGAATCGTTGCCAAAGGAGCGCCGGCATCTTTGTACATTTTAATGATTTCGTCGCTGACTTTGTCCATGAAGCGATAGACAGAAGGCATGGCTACATTCATAATGTTGTCGGTATAGGCTTGTGCCGATGCATATCTCGATGTGTCGGTTGCTTCGGAAAGGAGATATTCCCGAGCCTTTTCCATATCTTCTTCTTTCAATCGGTTGAAGCGGGCTTCCATCGCTTTGATAGCAGCGCGCGCGTGTCCCGGCGATTCTATTTCGGGTATGACGGAGATGTGTCGTTTTGCAGCATATTTCAGTATTTCGATGAAGTCTTCTCGGGTGTAATATCCGTTTGCCGTGGCAGTGGTATCGTTTGGATTCCAGCCTCCGTAATATACGGGATACAGGCATTGGCTTTCGTCTTCGGTGAATCCTCGGCGAGACCCTATTGCCGTGAGCTCTTCCAACCCGGGGATTTCTAATCTCCAAGCCTCGTCGTCGCTAAAATGGAGATGAAGCGCGTTTATTTTATAAGCGGCGAGTTGGTTTATCAGTTTAAGCAAGTCGGCTTTTTTCGTGAAATTTCGTGCGATGTCGAGCATCATACCCCGATATAACAAGTCGGGATAATCATTGATCGCTATATTTTCGAGTTTCGCGGGAATGGTCTGTTTTTTGAGTAGTGAGACGAGGGTTTGAGTTCCGTTGAAAATAGCGTGCGGGGTTCTGCCACTGATGGTTATGTAATTGTCTTTTACGTCGAGGCGGTAGTGCTCGTCGTTTTTGGCTTTCATGTTTTTGGGGAAATGGCACAGGGCTATAACGGTCTGACCTTTGTCTGTGACGTTGTATCCCATTTCTTTTAGATTTTGAATCAGTAGTTTCGCTTCGTCGGCAAAACCATCTTCGACACTCAAAGATATGTCTTTGGATATTATACTCGTGCCTTCTCTCGGAGTTACTTCTTTCAGGGAGGGCAGCATGTCGTAGGTTTGGATCTTATATGTGGTTTCGAGAGCTTGATTGTCGGCGTATACTTTTTCTCCGTCGGGATAGGGAGGAGTGATTTTGCTCGAAGCGGTCCATTGCTCTTGGCGGTCGAACGGTGCGATGTTGAAGGGAATGGAAATTTGTTTGTTGTCGGCCGTAACAAAGAACGGAGATTTTGGTGCGAATAAGGTTTGTATCAGAGCACTTTGATTCAAATAATTAATTTTTATAGAATCGCCGGGAGCGAGAGCTTTCCATGATTCGGAAGGTGTTATTTGATAATATCCGGCGTTGACCATTTTTATGGCAACAGGGGAGTCTTTTTCCGTTTTTACGGTCAGAGGGGCAAGTTGGGTATAATATATTTCCCAATCCGATTCCAATGGTTTGTCTGAGGTATTGGTAATGGTGAAAGAACTTTCGTAAAATCCGGGAGTTGCTTCGTTTTTTACCATTTCCCATTGCAGGGAGACCGGACTTTCCTTTGTGTTGTTGCAAGCACAAAGTGCTGTGATCGCCGCTGCGATAAGTAAATGTTTCAAATGTTTCATTTTCATGGTGAGTTATTTAGTGTGAATAATCATTGATCGTTTGTATTTACCAACCGGAAGTCGAACCTCCGCCGCCTGTGGCTCCTCCCCCGAAGCCTCCCCCGAATCCGCCTCCGAAACCTCCGCCTCTACGGCCACTTCCGACAACTGTGGCGGCTACGATAATGGGTATGATATACTGTTTACAGTCTGTTTTGTGACAGTGGGAACAATAGTATCTTTTTTCTCCTAATCCGGTGCTGACCGTGGTGGCTCTGCGTAGAATGTGGTCGCCTTCGAAGCTGTAAGCCCGGCTGTGGCAGTACGGGCATTTCTGGTATTGAGTAAATTGGTTTTCATAAGGATATACCAATGTATTCCCGCAATGGTCGCAGAGCCATACGTCGTAATCTACCGAGTTCAGCCGTTCTTCCGTGTTTTCTTGCGGTGTGAGGTATCGGTTGTCTTCTTCTTCGTCGAGCTTTCTCATTTTGTTTCCGCAAGATTCACAATTGCGAGGCTTGTTGCGAAGACGCTTCAACCGTCGTCCGAGCCCTCCGTAAAGGAGAAGCACGAAGAATGGGAACAAAAAGCTGCCGGCTAAGAGATACGGGCGAAATCCGGCCAGCCGTTTGTATCGCTCGTAGGCGTCTTTTTTAGCATAATGAGCGATGTTCCAAAGCATAGCAAATAACAAAATGTGAGATACGACGAGGGAAACCGTGAGGTATATACCGATGATTCTCTCCCAGTCGATTCCTTTTTTTACCGGTGCGGCGGTAAGTTCTTTTACGGCCTCGGGAGTTGTTAAAATTCGGGTAATGGCATTCATTCCGTCGAGGATTCCTTTATCATAGTCTCCTTGTTTGAATTGTGGTATAACGTATTGCGTTTGTATGCGTTTACAAATGGCATCGGGTAATATTCCTTCTATACCATACCCTGTGCGGAATGTAATTCTGCGTTGGTCGAGTACCAATAAAACCAGCAGTCCGTTGTCGTTTTGTTTTCCTATTCCCCATCGGGTAAAAAGTTCCGTGGCGAAGTCGTCTATGTCGTTGTCCCCAATGGACTGTAAGGCGACGACTGCAACTTCGGAAGTGTTGGCTTCTTGTAGGGAGAATAGCATTTGGTCGAGGGTGTTTACTGTCTCGGCCGATAAAATACCGTCTGGATTGCTTACGAAACGTCTCCCGTCATCAAGGTGCACATTGGGAACTTTATCGACCGTGTATTCAATCGCCCGTATGAGCGGGCAGACGAGTAACAATAGAGAAATTATAGCGATTTTTTTCATAATTCATATTTAGAGAGACGGCAAACTCATGCCGTTGATTTTTCGATAGAGGTCGAGGGCATAAACGTCGGTCATACCCGATATATAATCGATGACGGCCTGAACTTTACCATACAGCGTGGTGGAATGTACTTCGTATTGTTCGGGTACTTTGTTCAGCAATAGTCTCGAATAGGCTTTGTCGGGGAATCGTACGGCATCCAGGAATTTGTCAAGCAGAACGGAAATGATGCGATTACCTGCTAACTCGATATCCAGGACGTCGGACGATTTGTAAATTTTCGTCCATGCGGTGTCGGCGCAATTTTGGTAGGCCGTCCGGGGCCTTTCGGAAATGTGGTCTACCAAAGCTCCTTTGAATCTTCCCTCTAACAGCGCTTGTTCTTCCCGGCAAAACAGCGTGGAACATTCGTCTATGAGCGTGCCGATGACACATGACCGCAGATAAACGATTTGCTCGTTGAGGTCGCTCACTATTTCCAAAACTTCGTTGATGTGTTTCTTTCTGTCGTCATCGAAAAAGTCGAGGAATAGTTTCTTGACGGTTTCGGTTGTCAGGATTTTCAGTTTATGGGCATCCTCGATGTCCATAATTTGGTAACAGATGTCGTCGGCAGCTTCGACCAAATAGACTAACGGGTGGCGATGGTATCGTTCGCCACTGTCGCCGTCCGGCAGTAATCCCAAGTCTCGGGCGATACGCAGGAAGTCTTGTTTCTCGGAGGTGAAAAATCCCGATTTCCCTTTTTTTGTCGATTGTATGGAGGAGTAGGGATATTTGACTATCGAGGCCAATGTCGAATAGGTGAGGGCGAATCCTCCGGGTCTCCGACCTTGAAATTGATGGGTGAGCAACCGGAAAGCATTTGCATTACCTTCGAAGTGCGTAAGATCTTGCCAATGATATTCGTTTTTCAGTTCTTGTTTTATTATTTGTCCGTTTCCCTCGGAAAAATAAGTTGCGATAGCTCTTTCGCCCGAATGCCCGAAAGGCGGATTTCCCAAATCGTGGGCAAGACATGCCGCCGAGGTGATGGCTCCCAAGTGGTTGAGTTTGTAACACCACGGTTCGTTTTTGTATTTTTCGCTGAGCACGGCCGACACGTTGTTTCCCAATGAGCGTCCTACGCATGATACTTCGAGGCTGTGGGTCAGTCGGTTATGGACGAAGATGCTACCCGGCAGAGGAAATACCTGTGTTTTGTTCTGTAATCGACGAAACGGGGCCGAGAAAACCAATCGGTCATAATCGCGTTGAAAATCGGTGCGAGTATGATGTCTGTCGTCATGGTATTGCTCCATGCCGAACCGTTTGGAGGTGATCAGTTTCTCCCAATGCATTTGCGTGGTTTTTTCTTGGGCTTGTGCGTTCATAAGGGTTTTATCGTCAATCTTTGCAAAAATAGTGAAAGTAGGATAAAACAAATTATTTGTTTTTCATACCGAATCTCTGCTATTTCACATTTTATGCAAATATAGTGAAAACCTCACCCGATTTACAGATGTATTGAATTAAAATATAAAAAATAGGCTGCTTTTTTGATAGGATTTCGTTATTTTCGCAAATTAAAAGAATAAAAATAAGTGTTCTCTATTAAAACATGCTCAGATGAAAGTTTCCGTCAAGATAGTCAATAAGTCGCATCATGCGTTACCGTCTTACAGTACTTTGTTCTCGGCCGGAATGGATATTCGCGCCAATCTGTCGGAGCCCGTTACGTTAGCTCCTATGGAGCGCCGGTTGATTCCTACCGGGCTTTTTATCGCTTTGCCCGAAGGATACGAGGCTCAGATACGTCCGCGTAGCGGGTTAGCGTTGAAGCATGGTATCACAATACCGAATTCTCCGGGAACGATCGATGCCGATTATCGGGGAGAGGTAGGTATCATCGTGTTGAACGCTTCGGACAAGCCGTTTACCATCGAAGACGGCGAGCGTATTTGCCAAATGGTGGTGAAAGAGTATTGTCGGGTAGAGTGGAATGAAGTGGATAGCTTGGACGAGACCGAGAGGGGAGCCGGCGGATTCGGTCATACAGGTGTGAAATAGCAACCTCCGAGAAATGATGATGGAGATGGGAATACGGAAATATGGGTTTACAAGAGGATTGACGTGCTTAATATTTGTTTTTATTTTGTGCGGCTGTGCCTCGATCAAAGGTATTGCGGATAAGTCGGGAGGGCTTTCTTCGGAGGATCGCCGGAAATTTGACTATTTCTATTTGGAGGCCGAGCGATTGAAAGCTATCGGAGAAAACGATGCCGCATTCGATTTGATGAGTCGGGCGGCCGATTTGGATACGACTAGTGCCGCCGCGCGCTTTTTCTTGGCTCCATATTATCTGAGAATGGGGTTTTACGAGCAGGCGAGGAAAGACTTGCGATATGCCGCTGAAAAATATCCCGATAATTATTGGTATAACGTAGTGTATGCCAATTTCTCACAGCAGAGCAACCGTCACGACGAGGCCATACGGATATGGACGCGGTTGCTGGAACAGAATCCTGATAAGCCCGAAATAAATTCGGCTTTGGCAGAAGCTTATACGGCCAAAGGCGATATGAAGCAGGCTGTCGCCTGTTATGATCGAATGGAGTCATCGATGGGTATGATGGAGCCGATTACGATAGAGAAGTTGAAACTTTATGAGTATATGGGCGATAAGGAGGCTATGGTGGCCGAGGCGGAGAAGTTGCAACGGACTTTTCCCCGAAATACCGATTATATGAGACTGTTGGGCGATATTTATTTGGAGGCCGGAAACGATTCGGCGGCTCTGTCGATCTATAATAAAGCTTTGGACCTTGAACCCGAAAACGGATATATCTATTTGTCGAGAGCCGGATACTATGAGAAACGAGGCGATACGATCGCTTATAACAACGAAATACGCAATGCTCTGATGAACCGACGTATCGATGTCGATACCAAACTAAGTATTTTCAGTACGTATATCGTCGGCCTCATGAAGAAAAAACAAGAGTTGAACCGGGTCGATTCCTTATTTGCCGAGATGTTGGAACAGTACCCTCAGGAAGAACCTGTTCATCGTCTGTTCGGTATGTATCTGTCGAGCCGTAAAGATTTTTCCCGTGCCGAGGAACAGTATGCGATTGCTGCCGATTTGGCTCCTACCAATCCGGAAAACTGGTTGCAACTGATAGGACTGTATCTTTATCAAGAGAAATACGCCGAGGTGATACGAGTGGGAAAGAGGGCTATACAATATGTTCCCGACCAAAAGGATATATATATGTATGTGGCGGTAGCCAGCGCACAGACTAAAAGTTATGACGAGGCCCTCTCGATGTTGGAAACAGGCTTGAATTATGTAGAGGAGAATGATGCGGGTACGAAGTCGTTTTTTTACGGGCAGATGGGCGATGTGTACCATTCGGCGGGAGATAAGGAGAAGTCGTATGAAATGTATGAGAAAGCTCTGTCTTACAATGCATCGAATATTCCGGTGTTGAATAATTATAGCTATTTTCTCGCTATGGAGGGGCAGGATTTGGATAAAGCCGAGCGAATGAGTGCACAGACCGTTAAGGCCGAGCCGGATAATGCCACCTATCTGGATACGTATGCTTGGATATTTTTCAAGCAGGGCAATTATTCTTTGGCACGGATTTATTTACAAAATGCGTTAGATAAGACGAAAGAGCCGAGTGCGGAGTTGTTCGAGCATTACGGCGATATTTTGTTTATGCTGGGCGAAGTCGACGAGGCTGTGACCTACTGGCAGAAGGCTCTTGAAGCAGGTAGCGAATCGGCCGAGCTGTTGCAAAAGAAAATCAAGAACAAGAAATATATCGAGAAATGAATCACATACGAATCGCGGTTTGCTCGATCGTTCTGCTGATTTTGGCAGGGTGTAAGGGTGGGAAGGAATTGATTTCAGAGCGTCCTGTTTCACAAGAGGTGCGGAATAATTTCGAGTCGTTAATGGCTTCCTATCCCGATTGGAATACGTTTTCTGCCAAAGGTTCCGCCGATTTATCTTTCGGAGCGAGCGGTTCTTTGAGTGCATCTACTCAACTGCGTATGGTTCGGGGTGAAGTGTTGCAAATCTCGGTGAGAATCATTTTGGGCATAGAAGTCGCCCGGTTATATATGACACCCGACAGTTTGTTTCTGGTGAATAAGATGCAGAAACAGTATGTAGCGGCATCGTTGCAGGAGATAGGGGAGAGGCTGTCCAGTCCTGTTTCGTTGCAGACCGTTCAAGATGCTTTGTTGGGACGTATATTTTTATTGAATAGCGCGAACAATGCATATGGTATAGATGATTTCGAGGTGATGGAATCCGGTTCCTCCCGTTGGTCGCTTTCTCCGAAACGGCAGGACGAGAGATTTGGTTACCGTTTCGATTTGGACGAAATAAAACTGCTTTCTACCCAAATGGGTTCGACGAGTGGACACAAAGAGATTGTTTGCCATTATACCGATTTTATTAAACAGGGGCAGAGCGAGAATTTTCCTACAAAGATGAAAATCGCTTTGACGGGGTTGAGTGTCCCGGTTTCGTTGAATTTGAGATATGATTCCTCTTCGGTTTCATGGAATGGAAAAGTCGGTGTAGAGAAGCCTGCTTTATCAAGATATACGCGTGTTTCGGCTGCGCAGATGTTAAAGAAATTGTCGATATGAAAAGGTGGTTGATTATATGGTGTTTGTTGTTCGGCTTTTCAGCTGCGGTTTTTTCTCAAACTCTCGAAATGGAGGATTTGCGGAAGAACCGGGAGCGGACTTTGAAAGAGTTGAATGAGACCAATAAAAAACTGAATAAAACGTTGAAGAGTGCCAAAAATTCTTTGAACGAATTAAACAGTATTACCGCAGAAATCAGGCAGCAACGGAATCTTATCTCGAAAATCAATAGGGAAATCGCTGTAATCAATCGCAGGCAAAGGGCTGTGAAAGATACTATTTATTTGTTGCAAAAGGACTTGACGGCTAAAAAAAGGAGTTATGCCAACGCGGTGAAACGCATGGGACATCAGCGGTCAGAGTATGATGAACTTATGTTTATATTTTCTGCATCTTCATTGAGCCAGTCCTATCGTCGCGCTCGTTATCTGAAAGAGTACTCGGCGTGGAGAAAGCGGCAGGCTGCCGAGATTGCGGAACGGAAACAGCAATTGGAAGTGTTGCAAAAACAACTTGCCAAAAGTGTAGCCGAAAAGAATGCGGTATTGAAGGAACGGAATGCCGAAGCCGAGGTATTGAAAAAACAAGAAGGCAGTAAACGAACGTTGATCGCCGGATTGAAGAAGCAAGAGAAACAACTGAAAAGGGAGATAGACCGGAAGCGGAAACAGGCCGAGGCGTTGGATCGCAAGTTGGAACAACTGATTGCCGAGGAAGAGCGTAAGTCGTCTACCCGTGCTGACAAGACCGAGGGAAAAAATTCTACTGCACAGCAGCGGTCGACCAAAGGTTATAAGATGACCAAAGAAGAATTGGCCTTGTCGGGCAGTTTCGAGAAAAATAAAGGAAAGCTGCCGTTCCCTTTGTCGGGGAGTTATAAAATAGTCGCACATTTTGGGCGGCAGAAGCATCCGGAGTTGCGCTATGTGCAGACCGAAAATAGCGGTATCGATATTGAGACTACGCCGGGAACAAAGGCTCGTGCTGTGTTCAACGGAGTCGTTTCCCGCATTTTCGTGACACCGGGATATAACAGTACGATTATCGTGCGTCACGGTAATTATCTGACTATCTATGCCAATTTAAGCGAGGTATATGTACGAGCCGGCGAAAAGGTTTCGACCGGACAGAATCTGGGAAAGATTTATTCCGACGCTCAGGACGGCAATCGTACGATTCTTACTTTCCAATTGTGGAAAGAACGTACGAAACTGAATCCGGAGCTATGGCTGAATTTGTAAAATAAACACCTAACGGAATTTGAAATTTGAGCAGAGCGTAGCGAATTAGCTGAAAAAGCAGAGGAATGAAACTGTAATTGACTTATTACGCTGAGAAACATACGATTTGTAAATATTTGATGAATGGTGCTTTTTTGTAATTTTGCATTTTACAAATCGCATAATATGATGGACTGTTTCTCATATTTTACATTCGCTTGCTTTCAATGCTCATTCGATGACATTGTTTGTGCGCTTGAAAATGATAGCGGCATAGCAAACGGAAAGTACAAATTGGCATCTCGTCCTTTTGCTTTCGACTTGTATGAAAATGAGCCATTATCCGGCGGTGCGCACCTCCCCAAGTCCTATTTTTTCAAAACGAAAGCAAACGCCGATATCTGCGTAATGTTCTCCAATTATGCAGACGGTTGGTACACTCTTGCCAATGTATTGTCTATTAAACTAAAATGCGATGTTTATCTGTTCAGCATAACAGATCCGAGTGTGTTGTATGGCGCAATGAATAGTTTTCGTTATATCAGCAAAGGAAAATCAATACGAACTGTATATGCTATGCAAGATCCTCGGTGGATATTTTATGAAAACGGAGAAAAACAATGGTTTGAATACGACTTAAATTACAAACAGCGTATAATCAAAAAGAG
>OJQC01000356.1_pt1 | contig 13790 bp, 7 predicted proteins | sample 1598721 | NCBI WGS metagenome assembly OJQC01 (sample SAMN03922502, study PRJEB24848) | human gut metagenome | isolation source: stool sample | host: Homo sapiens | place: Germany | collected 2011-11
ATTTAGCCCACAATGCCGATATTACTCATGTAGCCATAGTTCACTGCGAAACAACAACGGGCATTCTCAATCCGTTAAAAGACATTGCTCACATAGTCAAGGTGTATGGCAAGCGACTGATTGTAGATGCAATGAGTAGTTTTGGAGGCATTCCCATCGATTTGCAAGAGTTGGGTGTCGACTTTATGATAAGTAGTGCTAATAAATGTATACAAGGAGTTCCCGGCTTTGGATTCATCATTGCTCGTAAATCTGAACTGATGCGTTGCCGTGGGGTGTCTAAATCCCTTTCTCTCGATATTTACGATCAGTGGGAAACGATGGAGAAAGGGCATGGTAAATGGCGCTTTACTTCTCCTACTCATGTGGTGCGGGCATTTAAACAAGCTATGGAAGAGCTTACGGAAGAAGGGGGCGTAACCGCACGCTATAAACGATATTGTGAAAATCACGATGTATTGGTAAACGGTATGCGTACACTCGGATTCGAAACTTTGTTACCCGATGAGGTACAGTCGCCTATCATTACTTCGTTCCTTTATCCACATAAAGGATTTGATTTCAAGTCGTTTTATGTGCAGCTGAAAGAAAAGGGTTTTGTTATTTACCCGGGGAAGATTTCTAAGGCAGATACATTCCGTATCGGTAATATCGGTGATGTATATCCAGATGATTTTGTACGTTTGATAGAAACGATCAGAGGTTGTCGGTATTAAAACAGCAGATCTGAAATAGAATAACATTGTGATCCCTTCCTTTATATCGTTTTATGTTCGATATAGAGGAAGGGATTCAGTTGTGTGGGTCGAAGTTTATTTCAACACTTTTATAGCGGCTTCATAGTTGGGTTCTTGTGCGATTTCGGGGACGAGTTCAGCGTGAATGACTTTTCCATTTTCGTCAATGACCACGACTGCACGGGCCAATAGTCCGGCTAACGGGCCGTCTACCATTTCCACACCGTAATCTTTTGAAAATTCGGGCGAACGGAATGCCGATGCGGCAATTAAGTTTTTAATGCCTTCGGTCGTGCAAAAGCGTGATTGGGCGAAAGGTAGATCTTTGGAGACGGCCACGACGGTCGTATTGTCCAGAGATGCTGCCAGCTCATTGAATTTACGCACCGAAGTAGCACAGACCGAAGTGTCGAGACTTGGAAAGATGTTCAGTACAATGCGACGTCCTTTGAGGTCGTGACAATAAAGTTCCGTCAAGTCGGATCGAGTAAGTGTGAAGCAGGGAGCTTGGCTTCCTACTTTCGGCAATTTACCGTAAGTGTGTACGGGTGTGCCTTTGAAAGTGATTTTTTCCATTGTTGTTAATTTATAGATGAAACTATTTGTTTTTCTGTGCTTGTATGGGCCGGTCGTGTAATATTTGCCTGACGGCGAGTTCGAGTTCTTCGGCCAGTAGCGGGGAATATCCTATTTTTACGAATCGTATCGTGCCTTCGGGGTCGAGCAGGAAGAGGGTGGGGTAGCCTGTCACGCCATACTCGCCGGCTGTTTTTCCGGTATATTCCAGTATGATGGCTCCCGAACGGTTTTCTATGTTCTCGGGTTGTTTCTCTATGTAGAGTATAACCGGCGTCAGATTTTCTTGCAAGGATACGGATTCGGCTATTTGTAGGGCTTGTTTGCAAAATTCGCCTCGTTCGTCGAGGAATAAGAGCAGGCAGTTTTGTCCTTTCAACTGATCGGAAGAAAACCGATGTTCACCCCATTTGTGGGAAAACTCCGGACTTTTTTGTCCTACCCGGTCGGAGGCTGCATAAGTGCCTTCTCGGAATCGGAGGAATATTTCTCCGTAATTTTCCAGCAGGTTGGTCTCACCGAAATAGTCGGAGGGGAATTTCGTATCCGTATCGTTTCCCGAATATTTTACAGTAACGGTTTGCGAACCTAAATGACCCGGATTATTTTCGGTTTCCCGATATAGGGGCATCCCGTCGTGGGTGTCGAATGTATAGAGTATGGTTCGGGACAATTCGCCCTTTACGGAGTCATTCACGAGTATGGCGTCGCACAGACGGTCCTGCACGAGCGTGTCGGGGAAAAATTGTACGAGACAATCTTTTTTCCCGACGAATGTTTTTAATTGTCGGGATATTTCAGCCGGGAAAAGTTCGGTGAACAGTCCCGAACGGTGTACTCCCGGATTGTTACCTCTATGTGCGAACGGTTCTTTGTCTTCGCGATGATGATATTCTCGTAGCCGATCACGGTCGAACCGAAAGTAATCGCCGTTGTCGTAAGCCATAAAATTGGCATACGGGCATGTATCGTTCTCGGCTTTGTAATCGATTAAGTATGAATATCCGCAAAGTGTGTCGATTGGATTTTTTCGATAGGAGAGTTCTGCCCGATAGTTTATTTCCGAATCGGTGAGTGGTAATGTCACTGTATATGTGAACTCGGTCCGATAGTTTTGAATGGAATCGAGTTTATGCCATATTTTGTCCGGGAATTGTCGAGCCGAACCGGGGAGGAGACCTATGAATAATATTCCAAAGAGGAGAACGAAAAGACGGTGTGGCATAATTTTATACTGTTATATCTATTGCAAGATAACAATTATTTTTCGCATTTTGTTCTCGGTCTTTACATTTTTTTCAAGGTTGAGAATCCTCTAATTGCGGGTGAGCCGGATTGTTTTTCTCTTTATTTTCTTTTTGTTTCAGATAGCGGGCATAACCGGCTCTTAAAAAGTCGTCTATGTCGGTGGGCAACACATCGGCTTCGGGAGGGTATGTCTCGTCGCTGTCCTCCAACAGGTCGAAAAGGTTACTCGGATTGTCGGGCATATAATCTGTTTCTTCGCTTCCGGTATTTTCATCGGTTACTGGTATTTCGTCGATATGCTCTTTTCGCTTTCCCGATTTCTTTTTAACGGGTTTTGTTTCATACTTTTTGGCGTAGCGTTCGAGTGTGTTGATATACCCCATCAATGTTTTCACTTCGTTGGGTTGTGTCATTACATCTAATGTGAGCAGTAACTCGTAGTATCGTAACAGGATTCGATACCGGAGTGTTTCTATTTTCAACCGTTGTTCTTTCAAAATTTGTTCTTGTGTTTCCATACTTCTGTTTTTTTAGGCAAATGTATGGTCTTGCCATCTTTGATTTATGGCATAATTGAACTTTCTTCGGAGGGTTTGTTCTTGGAATTTGTATGCCTTTTGTTTTAACCCCCTCGTTCTGCGGGAACTCCCCCTATATTTCCTTATGGAAACACCCCGTAATGCTACGGGAAACGGCAGGGGGAGAGGGTTGAATGTGGCATTTCAGTTTCGGTATAAGGATAGCATTGTGCACTTCTCCCTTGTGCTGTGAAGGTAGTATACTGCTCGGTCTCGTGAACCAAAGGGGAGGCGGACTTATGCCATACTCTGATGTCTTACTTTTTCAAATGTATAATAATGAATGGTAATATACAATAGGGGAGACACCGGTTCCAGAGGAGAGGGGGAGTAAAAAAGGAGAGATAACAGATTTCTACCTGTCATTTCTCCTTAGTCTGAAAGATAAAAGATTGTGGGGCGTGTTATCTTATCATTATTTTTTGTGTTCGGTTACCTGTGCATACTGTATAAATACCGGGGTTGGAGAGAGACACTTCGCTGTCGTTTCCCGTATAGACGAGTTGTCCTATGGTATTGTATATCCGATATGTTTTTCCTCCGTTTTCCACGTACAGGGTTCTGCCTATTACGGAAATACGTTCGTTATCATTCGAAATCGCATCTGTATTCGTGGCTTTGGCCTCAAACTTGGCAATAAGATCGATATTCTCGGATATGGCTATTGTGCGCGGATTGGAGATGTCGCCGTCATTCCAGTGAATAAATTGATATCCGGTGTTCGGTGTGGCTGTTAATAGAGCAGTCACGTTACCCATATCTTCGTTTCCCGAGCGGACCGACAGCCGGTGCGAGCCTGTTTCGAACTCGGCAGTTAGTTCGGTATCTTCCATAACGGTCACGGGTCTTGGATTCTCGGTATTCCCGTCATTCCATCGGGCAAATTGGAATCCTTCGTTGGGTAAGGCGGAGAGAATAACAACTGTACCCTCGGCATATTCACCCGAACCTTCTACTATATCCGTGGTGGCGTCAGCTGTTACTGAAAGGCTGTGCAGCGGTAAGAATTCGGCAGTCAGTTCGGTATCTTCCATAACGGTTACGGGTCTTGGATTCTCGGTACTTCCGTCATTCCACCGGGCGAACTGGAATCCTTCGTTGGGTAAAGCGGAGAGAATAACAATTGTGCTTTCGGCGTATTCACCCGAGCCTTTCACCGTACCCATAGTTGCATCGTTCGATAAGACAGATAATCGGCAGACCGCGGTGAATTCCGCAGTTAAAGATAGTTCGGATTCTACGGTGATCTTACGAGGGTTCTCGGTATTTCCGTCGCTCCATCGAGCGAATAGGTATCCGACTTTGGGGGTAGCGGAAATTCTGACGATTTCACCGTCTTCGTACAGGCCTCCTCCCGATACGCTACCTTTCTCAATATCGGTCGAGAGGACAATCGTGTAGGAGGCTCCATCATTGCGCAAGTCAGTGAAGTTGCTCCAATAGTCTGCTTCGTGGTATCGGGTCTTGCTGCCTATTGGCACATATAATTTTGTAGTGTAATCTTCAAAGGTCGTCTCGGAGATAGTCGGCGGGATAGAAGCCGAAGAAATTATTCGTTCCAATCCATCACAACCGTAGAATGCGAAATCTCCTATGTGGGTTACCGTAGATGGAATGGAAATGGAATCTATCAAAGCCATGTCTTGGCAGATTCCTGATGGAATCAGACGTACATTTTTACCAAAGGTAAAGGCGGTTACCGTTTCAGGGAACGAGGTCGCAAAATCGGAACAATTTCGGGCATCCCATATAACCGACTTCAACCGGACACAATCCCCGAAAGCCTCTGCTCCTATGCTCGTCAGACTCATGGGAATAGAGACTGTGGATAGTCCACAGCCGTAGAAGGCTTTGCTGCCGATATTTGTCAGTGAGTTTCCGAGGTTCACCACTGTCACGCCCGAACAGCCGGAGAAAGCCTCCGCCCCGATATAGGTCGCGCCTTCGGGCAATGTTATTTCGTCTATCGCTTCCAATCCCCGGCAGAGGAAAGCGGGAATCCGTTCTACCCCCTCTCCGAAAGTGAATGAGGCGATATTCGGGCTGGCATTGAAGGGAGATGATGTAAAGTCCGAACACCAGCGCGCATTCCATATTACCGATGTCAATGCCATGCAGTCGTTGAAAGCATCGGCTCCGATGGTCGTTGTAGATAGAGGTATGCTTATGGATTGCAGCCCGATACAGTTTTTGAATACTCCATTTCCCAAAGTCGTCGTTTTTTGAGGAAGGATTATCTCGGTCAACCTTTCCATACCGAAACAGAGATAGGCAGGAATTTTTTCCACGTTTTCCCCGAAAGCGAATGCAGTGATATTGGGGCAGGTGTTGAATCCCGCAGAGTTTTCAGCACTGGTGAAGTCTGTGCAAGTACGAGCATTCCATCTTACCGAGGTTATTCCCGGGCATTCTTTGAATGCAGCCCTACCCATATATGTCACGGACTCGGGTATGGATATCTCTGAAATTTGTGTTATGCCGGAGCAAAGATACGCGGGAATCTTCTCTACATTTTCTCCGAAAGTGAACGAGGTGATGTTGGGACAGGTGTTGAATTGAGGTGAATAGGCCGAATTTGAGAAATTTGCGCATTTACGCGCTTTCCATACGACCGATGTCAGTTCCGTACAATTTTTGAACGCCTCTTTCCCGATGCTTGTCACCGATTCGGGAATAGTCACGGAAGTGAGTTTTTCCATATCCTCGCAAATGCCTTCCGGAATCTTTTCCACATTATCGCCGAATGTAAACGAGGTGATAACGGAGGTAGGGAAGACATTGTCTCTACTGAACGAACAATCTCGCGCATTCCATGTAACCGATTTCAGATTCAAGCAACCGGAAAAAGCGTTGGCTCTTACGCCTTCCAAATTTTGAGGGATCGTGATGGAGCTTAATTTTACACACCCGGAAAAGGCTTCTCTTCCGATTATCCCGGTTACGCCATCGGGAATGGATACAGAGGTTAACTTCGTGCAATCTTTGAACGAGGTATGGCCTATGTATGAGACTGTGGCCGGAATGTCGACGGTGGTTAAACCGGTGCAGCCCTCGAAACAGTTGTCGCCTATGCCTGTGAGGGTGGAGGGAAATGTGATAGAGGAAAGAGCCGTACAGTCGGAAAAAGCCGATGTGCCTATTCCCGTAATCTTTTCGGGTATAGATATATGTATCAGACTTTTACAACCCGAGAATGCTGTTGAACTTATTTCCGTGACACTATTGGGTATGTCGATGGACGTCAATGCCGTACAGGAGCTAAACGCAGATTCACTGATGACTGTCACACTGTTGGGTATGGAAACCGAGGTCAGTCCGGTGCAATTGGCAAAAGCTCCTTTTTCTATTTTTTTTATTCCGCTCTCGATAATGACTGTTGTCAGTTTGCTGCATCCGGCAAAAGCTCTTTCCCATTGAGTTGCGTTTCCGGGAATACGGATTGATGTCAATTGGGTCGAGCTGAAAGCGTTATTTTCTATTATGGTTACACTATTGGGTATATTTACGGAAGATAGACCCGAATAGTCAAAAGCCCCATTCCCGATTTTTGTCACGCTTTCGGGAATCTCGACAGATATCAATTTTTTACAGCTCTTGAAGGCTTGCTGCCCTATTTCGGCACCCGATACATTTTGCTGTTGTAGGTGACTGTCTTGGGTATTTTCACATGCCCCGAATAAGAGTTCCCGGAATAGGGAGTCCCATTGTGGGTAACATATACCTCCGAATCTGAAAATTCTTTGTAATTGTAATAGATTCCTCCGCTCTCGAAATCGTAAGCGAGTGCATGCATCGAGAACATCAGCCCGGTTATTACCGGCAGCCATTTCTGTACTCGTGTTTTCATCATATGTATAAATTTTGTGTTGCCTCCCTGTCCCCCTTCGTTCGGCATTTAAAATAGAAAAGCGTGGGAACTTGTCAGTTTATCTAATAAGAGGTATCGCCAAACACCCAACACAAAATAAACAGCCAACCCACGCCAGTCGTATAACAACACCGCATGGGCGATTGATTGTATACGCAAGCATGAACGTTTGTACCGTCTATCCCTTGTGTTTTGAAAATTGGCGATTTTCTTATTAAGGATAAAACTAAACGCTTCAATAATATGTATTTGCCGGAAGAGACCATTGTCTTTCCTGCACCGCAAAGATAGATAGGTCAAGAGAAGAATAAAATCAAATTTAAGTATTTGAATTTTTGTTCTCTACCGGATAATACTTGTTTTATTCTGCGCCGTAAAAACGTTCATGCCGGGTTGGCGCAGGTAATATAGAGTATTCAGATCGTTTTATTTTATTGGGGAGGGGGTATATAGATAGGGGAGTCCAGACTCTGTTACTTTCCCTGCCAAAGAAAGTCCTTGTTACATTATTCACTTTCTTTATTCATTTTTCTCAGCAGCGAGAAGAACGAACAAAGAAGCACCGCCGCAGTTATCGGGCTTAACGGTTTGCCGCCACGGTCACCGTTGGGGTCTGCGGAACTCGCATTTGCTCAAACAGTCCTCGCCCTCTTTCCTCCGTCTCCCTTGCGTCTTCACCGCCCGATAAAGGCGGGGACTTTTTCCGTTTTTGAGAGCTTTTCTAACCCCTCCGTCACTGCGTGCCACCTCCCCTATATTTCCTTACGGAAACACCCCGTAATGCTACGGGGTACGGCAAGGGAGGAGGGTGGGTGTAACCCTCTATTCATTGCAGAGAAGTGCACCTATATCGCATTACGACAACCCGTAAGGCTACGGGACACGGCAGGGAGGAGTGTAAGAGTACCCCTCTATTATTATACCGATAGCCATTTGCCGGTCTCTTCGGGGGTGAAGCCTCTTTGGTGGGCATAGTGTTCGCGCTGGGTTTCGTCGATGTGCCCGATGTGGAAGTAGCGGGCATCGGGGTGTGCGATGTAGAGTCCGGCGACAGAGGCATTGGGCATCATGGCGCCGTTTTCGGTGAGGGTTATTCCGATACGCGAGAAGTCTAACGCTCTGTCCCAATCGAAGAAAAGGGAATGGTCGGGCAGGGAGGGATAGCCTACTGCCGGACGTATACCCCTATACCGACCGGAGAGGAGGGACTGCAAGTCGAGATCGGGTTCATCGGGGGCGTAACCCCAAAATTCTCGGCGTATTTGCCGGTGCAGCCATTCTGCGGCGGCCTCGGCAAGACGGTCGGCGAGGGATTGGAGCAGGAGGGCGGTATAGTCGTCTCCGTCCCGACGCAAGAGCTCTATGCGACGTTGTATCTCGTTTCCGGCGGTGACGGCGAATAGTCCGGCATAATCGGGTTTCCCGTCGTTGGCGGGGCGAATGAAATCGCTTAAAGAATAGTAGCGGGCATTGGCTTCGGATTTACGCACTTGTTGCCGCAGGCAGGGTATGTCGAAATCGCCGTCGGGTAGCCGCAGTCGTATGATATTGTCGTAAGAGGCGGCTTCGGCAAGTAGATAGCTGGCTTGTGGAGAGGTGTTGTTTTCTGCTTCGAGGGTGTCGAGCAGACGATTCGCCTCTTTGTAGAGCTGCATGGCTTCGGCGGCTTTGGCTCTCTCGGCCGATGGGAAAGAGGCGAGCCAGACGGCTTTGCAGTGGTCGCACCCTTGCATGTCGGCTATGGAGGCATAGCCTGCGCCTATTTTCCATACGGAGAAGAATGCCCGCCAGTTGATGAAAGGTCGTATGTCGCCGACAGTGACGGGGACGGTGTGCAATCCCATTTGCCGAGGCCGGGGGGCGGTATATGTGTCCCAATCTATGCAGGGGGCGTATCTTTCGGCTTCGGATAGGGTGACTAAATCGACCGGTTTCAAGGAGTTGCGCAGTGCTTCTTGTTCGGTGCGTATGCTGCGGATAAACTCATCACGAGTTTGGGGATTGAGCAGTTGTGCGGCGATGAGCGGGTTTTGCGATGCGTCGCCGGCATGTATGACCGCACCGCTGTAACACGGGGCGATTTTGACGGCCGTGTGGAGTTTCGAGGTGGTAGCTCCGCCTATGATGACCGGTGTGTGCAGTCCTGCTTTTTCCATTTCGGAAACGACGTGGCACATCTCTTCGAGGGAGGGGGTGATGAGTCCGCTCAACCCTATGAAATCGGCTTGTTCGGCAATGGCTCGCTCCACGATTTTTTCGGCCGGAACCATCACGCCGAGGTCGATTACCTCGAAGTTGTTGCAGGCGAGAATGACGGCGACGATGTTTTTCCCGATGTCGTGCACATCGCCCTTGACTGTGGCTACAATGAATTTTCCCCGTTTGGAGGTTTCTCCATTGCGGGTATTTTCCTGCTCGATGAGTGGTTGCAATATACCCACTGCTTGTTTCATGGTGCGGGCGCTCTTGACGACTTGGGGAAGGAACATTTTCCCGTCGCCGAAAAGTTGTCCCACCCGGTTCATGCCGTCCATGAGGGGTTGCTCGATGACAGCGAGTGCCGAGCCGTATTGACGGACGGCCTCTGCGAGGTCGGTTTCGAGGTGTGTCGATATGCCTTTGACGAGAGCTTGTTTCAGTCGGTCGGCGACAGGTTGCCGATGACGGTCTTCGTCGATATCGTTTTCTTTTTTGACTGCTTCGCCCCGATGTTTCTCGGCGAAGTCGATGAGACGTTCGGTCGCATCCGGCCGACGGTTCAATACGACATCTTCGATGAGCGCAAGAGTTTCGGTCGGCAGATCGTCGTAGGTAATCGATGTGGCGGGATTGACAATCGCCATGTCGAGCCCGTTGCGGATAGCATGATAAAGAAAGACGGCGTGCATGGCTTCGCGAATGAAATTGTTGCCTCGGAACGAAAAGGAGAGGTTGCTCACGCCTCCGCTCACTTTCGCTCCCGGCAGGTTTTCGTGTATCCAAGCCGTAGCCCGAATGAAGTCTACCGCATAGTTGTCGTGGCTGTCGATTCCGGTAGCTATCGCCAACACGTTGGGATCGAATATAATGTCGCAAGGCGCTAATCCTGCTTTTTCGGTGAGGAGTTTGTAAGCCCGGGCGCAGACTTCGATTTTCCGTTCATAGGTATCGGCTTGGCCTTTTTCGTCGAAAGCCATGACGACTACCGCCGCTCCTAACCGTTTGATTTCACGGGCATGCGCGAGGAATGTTTCTTCTCCTTCTTTCAGGCTGATGGAGTTGACGATGGCTTTCCCTTGCAGACATTTCAGGCCGGCGGAGATAACCTCCCATTCGGAAGAGTCTATCATTACAGGAACCCGATAAATGTCGGGCTCGGAGACGATGAGATTCAAGAAGTCTACCATCTCTTTGCGGGCATCGAGCATGGCATCGTCCATGTTGATGTCGATGATTTGTGCGCCGGCCTCGACCTGTTTGCGTGCGATGTCGAGCGCTTCGGTATAGTTCTTTTCGTGAATGAGCCTCAGGAATTTGCGAGAGCCTGCCACGTTGCAGCGTTCGCCTATGTTAACGAAATTGTTTTCGGGGCAGACAACGAGGCCTTCGAGCCCGCAGATGTGCAGACGATTGTCTTTCGCGATGGGACGGCGGGGCGAGGCATTTTGTGTGATTTCCCGATAGCGGGCTATGTGCTCGGGTGTCGTTCCGCAACAACCACCCACGATATTTACCAGTCCCTCGTCGATAAATTCTTTTATTTGTGCAGCCATCGATGCGGGCGTTTCGTCATATTCGCCCAACCGATTGGGCAGTCCGGCATTGGGGTAAGCACTGATGTAATAGGGGGAGATCGATGCCAACCGATGTAGATAGGGTTTCATTTCTCTTGCTCCGAACGAACAGTTCAAACCTACCGAGAGAATTTCGGCATGGGAGACTGCCGTAAGAAAGGCTTCGAGTGTTTGTCCCGATAGCGTTCGCCCGCTTTCGGTGACTGTTACCGAGAGCATGACAGGAAGCTCTCGTCCTGTCGCTTTCATAGATTCCTGTGCAGCAAAAAGGGCGGCTTTGGCATTGAGCGTGTCGAAAATGGTTTCGATGAGCAGAAGATCCACGCCACCTTCTATCAAGGCCGTGATTTGCTCCCGATAGGCTGTCGCGAGTGTGTCGAAGTCGAGATTTCGCAAAGCGGGATTCTCCATATCGGGGGACATGGAACAGCTTTTGTTCGTGGGCCCTATCGAACCGGCCACGAATCGGGGTTTATCGGGTGTTGAATAGTCGTCGGCAGCCTTCCGGGCTATGCGGGCGGCTGCCCGGTTTATTTCCTTTACCTGACTTTCCAAACGGTAGTCTGCCATCGATATGGCGTTGGCATTGAAACTATTCGTCTCGATGATGTCGGCTCCGGCTTCGAGGTAGGCACGGTGTATCTCGTCGATGAGGTGTGGCGCGGTGAGACAGAGCAAATCGTTGTTCCCTTTTAATTCCACTGCCGAATCGGGGAACAACGAACCTCTGAAATCTTGCTCGTTCAGTCCGTAACGTTGTATCATCGTTCCCATAGCTCCGTCGAGAATGAGAATGCGTTGGTCGAGTAGTTGTTTCAATGTCTGCATATATCTCGGTCTATGATTGTCATATAACGAAAGATAAGAATCGGATAAAATGAATATGTTCGTTTTTTACCGAACCGTAGTCTGCTTTTCGCATTTGCCGAAGATACGGAAAGCTGGGAACAGCGACAAACGAAAATCTCATTTCCGACTTGGCTATGCCGAACCGTGTCCTATCTTCGCAGTTACAAATATAGGGATAATTGTTGTTTTGTCTACCGAAATATTTGTTGTTTGAAATGGAGTATGCAGTGGATTATTCTATTTTTGACCTTATTTTGTAGAGAAAATATTTGAATTTTCTTTTGTGTTTAGATATAATGTTCGTGGGCTACTGATTCGTGTCACAGAAGGCAAGAGGGGCACGCCGTTGTATCGGACGTATATTTGTTTGAAAGAAAATCGAGGTGAGGAGATGCCGGTCGTTTGTCGTTCGATAAAATGATAGCTCCCTGTTATTTTGGGTCGGATTTCTTTCCAGACGATACTTTATCGGGATTTTTGTTGATGAAGTCTTTCCAACTGTTGTAGCTTTTTTCGAGATGAGGCCGGTTGGTCTGGTAGAAATGGCAGAGAGCGGCGGCCAATCCGTCGGTGGCATCGAGAAGGGGTGGCATATTTTCATCGGGGATATGCAGAATGCGCTGTAACATGGCGGCGACTTGTTCTTTCGATGCACTTCCGTTTCCGGTAATCGACATTTTGATTTTTAACGGAGCGTATTCGGTAATGGGAATGTCGCGGGAGAGCGCGGCTGCCATAGCGACTCCTTGCGCTCGTCCGAGTTTCAGCATGGATTGCACGTTCTTTCCGAAGAATGGAGCTTCGATAGCCATCTCGTCTGGAAGATATTGTTCGATGAGGCCTAAGACCCGCTCGAAAATGCGACGTAATCGCAGATAGTGACTTTCGAATTTGTTTAATTGAATCACGCCCAGAGTCATCAGTTCGGGGGTGTTACCGACGATACGCAAGACTCCGTAGCCCATGACGTTGGTCCCTGGGTCGATGCCGATAATAATTCTATCGTTTGTCGTGTTCATTTATAAGTCGATTACTTCCAATAGGGTACTGAATCCCAATACTTGCTTGCCGAATTTCTTTTGCATATCGCAGAGTAGTGTTTCTCCGCACTCTTCGTGCCAACGTTCGAGCGTATCGGTATCGGGCGATTTGAATTGCAGGGAAAGACTTATGCCTTCTTCCTCATTCTCAGCGAAAATACGGGTCAGTTGCGGTTCTTGTAAAGCTCCGTGTTCCAGTACAGCCGGAATATAGAAATTTTTTAACCAACTTATAAATTCATCTTTCCGAGAGTGATCGGCGTGGTATGTGGTGTTGAATATAATCATAGTGGTATGGGGTTATCTTGTTGTTCGGAGAACCATATTATTCTTTTGACAAAGGTAAAAAAAATGGGGGCAGGAGCCAAATTTATTTGGCTCCTGCCGAATGCCTGTTGCCTCGGTCTATCGTGAAGGTAAAAAAACTTCTCAATATTTTGTACAGTCGTAAAAATAGTTTTATCTTTGCACCGCATTAAGGGGGTATTAGCTCATCTGGCTAGAGCGCGACACTGGCAGTGTCGAGGTGAGCGGTTCGAGTCCGCTATACTCCACATCGTTATCCGTCTTTTGAGGTACAACAGTTTATTCCCCGGTAAAACGGGGTTTCTTTTTTTATGGGGGGCAAAAGAGATAATACAAAGCAATAGGGGTAATCACATAGTTTCTGTCGAATGTGGCTTGCAATTATTGTATGCTTTTGCTGTACTGCTCATCGAGTTGTTCTTTATCTATATGTTTATCATGCTCTCGGGCGTATCTGACAAAATCACACGGACAGTCTGCACTTAGTCGTGTGTGGTTTTCCGTGTATATTCCAACCCCTCTCCCCGGAAACAATAGTCTCCGGGGAGAGGGGTTGAGGAAAGTTTCATAGTAATTTCTGATTATGAGATTAACCCCTCCGTCCTTCGGACACCTCCCCTATATTTTGCGTTGCAAAACACAGAGGAGGAGGTTTAAAATATCCTTCCGATAGTAGAACATAAATCCTTATTCAAAGAGTCGACTTTCTTATTTTCAGAATATAGGGAAGAGGGAGATTCTTTTTCTTTTATAGTCTGGCATTTTCATGTGGCGAGCAGGAACTATCCAACCTTCTTCCCTGCCGTGTCCCATAG
>OJQC01000377.1_pt1 | contig 13389 bp, 5 predicted proteins | sample 1598721 | NCBI WGS metagenome assembly OJQC01 (sample SAMN03922502, study PRJEB24848) | human gut metagenome | isolation source: stool sample | host: Homo sapiens | place: Germany | collected 2011-11
GACGGATGTGCGTAAAGTAAGATTGGAAGTAATGGGTGAGAAGCTCATTCATGTATCGGCTACTCCTGAGAAGGAATTTTCAAAGGAGCAGAGTCTCATTGTGATCCCTCAACAGAATAAGACCGACTTTAAGGTCGAAGAGCAGGGCGATGAAGTGACTGTCAAGACATCGGAATTATGTGCCATTGTGTCCAAGACAACGGGTGAGGTACGCTTCACGGATGCCGACGGCAAGCAGATTCTGGCTGAAGACTCTGACGGGCGGACCTTTACTCCGGTGGAAGTGGAAGGTACGAAAGGATATACAGTACGTCAAGTATTCCAGTCGGCAGGCAATGATGAGGCTTTCTATGGCTTGGGCCAGCACCAGGCGGATGAGTTCAACTATAAAGGTAAGAATGAGGAACTGTTCCAGTACAATACAAAGGTGTCTGTACCCTTTATCGTGTCTAATAAGAACTACGGTGTGCTTTGGGACAGCTATTCGCTCTGCCGTTTCGGTGACCCGCGCGATTACTCACAGCTGGGTGATGTCTTCAAACTTTATGATAAAGAGGGCAAGGAAGGTGCTTTGACCGGTACATATATTCCGGGCAAGAAAGACGTGGAAACCCTTGTACGTCGTGAGGATTCTCTTTATTTTGAACATCTGGACCGTGCCGCACATTTGAGTAAGGTGATTAATTTGCCTGCGGAGTTCCCGTTCGGAGGGTCCGACGTAGTTTATGAGGGAGAAATAGAACCGGCAGAAAGCGGCTTGTTCCGCTTCATCCTTTACTATGCAGGCTACATGAAAGTATATATTGATAATGAGTTGGTGGTTCCCGAACGTTGGCGTACGGCTTGGAATCCTAACACTTATAAGTTTGCTGTCAATCTGGAAGCGGGCAAGCGCGTTCCGTTGAAGATAGAGTGGAAGCCTGATGCCGGTGTTTCTTACTGCGGTCTGCGAGTATTGAGTCCGGTGGCTGATGAAGAACAGAACAAACTCTCCTGGTGGGGTGAAATGCAGAATGAAATAGACTACTATTTCGTTTATGGTGATGATATGGACGATGTGATTAGCGGCTACCGTACATTGACAGGTAAATCCCAGATTATGCCGAAATGGGCGATGGGTTACTGGCAGAGCCGTGAGAAGTACAATACGCGTGAGGAGGTTCTCTCCACGCTGAAGGAATTCCGCGAACGTCAGATTCCTATCGACAATATCGTAATCGACTGGCTGCACTGGAAGCAGGATTCCTGGGGAAGCCATGAGTTCGATCCCGAACGTTTCCCCGACCCGAAAGGAATGGTCGACTCCATCCACGCCATGAACGGACGTCTGATGATTTCCGTATGGCCCAAGTTCTATGCTACGACCGAACACTTCAAGGAATTTGACGAAAAAGGTTGGATGTATCAGCAGGCTATCAAAGACAGCATCAAAGACTGGGTCGGTCCTGGCTATCTGGGCTCTTTCTATGACGCATACGATGCCGATGCACGCAAGCTCTTCTGGAAGCAGATGCAAGACCACTACTATCCTCTGGGTGTTGACGCTTGGTGGATGGATGCCAGCGAACCGAACATACGCGACTGTACGGATTTGCAATACCGCAAGGACCTTTGCGGTCCGACAGCACTCGGCCCCTCTGCCAAGTTCTTCAATGCATACGCACTGATGAATGCAGAAGCTATCTATGACGGACAGCGCGGCGTGGAACCGGACAAGCGCGTCTTCTTGTTGACACGTTCCGGCTTTGCAGGGTTGCAACGCTATTCTACTGCCACCTGGAGTGGTGACATCGCTACCCGTTGGGAAGATATGAAAGCGCAAATCTCTGCCGGCTTGAACTTTGCTGTCAGCGGTATCCCTTATTGGACCATGGACATCGGCGGATTCTGTGTAGAGAACCGTTATGTGGCTGGTCAGATGGAATTCAACAAGACTGGACGTGAAAATGCTGATTACAAGGAATGGAGAGAGTTGAATACCCGTTGGTATCAGTTCGGCGCTTTCTGCCCGTTGTTCCGTGCACACGGCCAGTATCCGTACCGTGAGGTTTGGAATATCGCTCCGGCAGGACATCCGTGCTACAACTCCATCGTTTATTATACGAAGCTGCGTTACAACATGATGCCGTATATCTATTCTTTGGCAGGTATGACTTATTTCAATGATTATACCATCATGCGTCCGCTCGTAATGGACTTCACAGCTGATGCAAACGTCAACAATATAGGTGACCAGTTCATGTTCGGTTCTGCCCTGATGGTGGCTCCGGTTTACGAATACGGTGCACGCAACCGCGAGGTTTATTTCCCGGCAAGCTGCGGTTGGTATGACTTCTACTCCGGCAAGTATGTGGACGGTGGCCAGAAGCTGACAGTGGATGCTCCTTATGAACGTATCCCGCTCTACGTTTGCGAAGGTGCCATTGTACCTTATGGTCCGGATATGCAATACAGTGATGAAAAACCGGCTTCGGAAATCACTCTCTATGTTTATACGGGTAAGGACGGCGCGTTTACGCTCTATGAGGATGAAGGTGTGAACTATAACTACGAGAAGGGACAATATGCCACTATACCGTTTGCCTATAACGATGCTGAGGGTACACTGGTTATCGGCGACCGTACGGGTGACTTCCCCGGTATGCTGAAGGAACGTACTTTCAATGTGGTGAAGGTAAGCAAAGACCAGCCGCAACCGTTCGATTTGAAGGCGAAAGGCACAACGGTGAAGTATGACGGAAAAGCACAAACCGTAAAATTATAATCAGAATGATAGACGACGGTGCCAGGGAGAGAAGTCTTCCCGGTACCGATCTCGTCGTTCCTCGGTGCCGGGCACTTCCCCACTTCTGAATAGCTGTGAGAGAGGAGTAGGCACTCGATAATCTTTTAGATATTTATTACCATGAATAAAATCATATTGTCTTTGGCCATCGGGCTGTCCCTATTGGCCGGTTGCAATGCTCCTAAAGAGGTAGCTGGCGATGACCGTAGCTTGGATTTTACGGCCGACTGGGCCTTTCGCTTGGGAGATGATACGGCGGCAGCCCGTCTGGATTATAATGACGCAGACTGGCGGAAACTGAACTTGCCCCACGATTGGGCTGTTGAAGGAGAGTTCAGTCGGGACAATCCGTCAGGAACAGGGGGAGGTGCTCTGCCTGGTGGTATAGGTTGGTATCGTAAGACTTTTATTGCCGATAAGGTCGATGAGGGCAAGCGCTATCGCATAGATTTCGATGGTGTCTATATGAACTCCACCGTTTATATTAATGGGCATGAACTGGGAACACGCCCCTATGGATACATCTCGTTTAGTTATGATTTGACTCCTTATATCAAATGGGGGGAGAAGAATGTGATTGCTGTAAGAGTGGACAATGCCGAACAACCCAATTCACGTTGGTATTCCGGTTGCGGTATCTACCGTAATGTGTGGTTGACGAAACTGAATCCGGTGCATGTGGCACAGTGGGGTACCTACGTGACGGCAGAAGAAGTGTCGAAGAACAGTGCCCGGTTGAAGATACGTACCAGTTTACAGTACGATGTAGAGATGCAGACGGAAGATTCCGTGCAGCAGGCCGACGGTACATATGTTGTGTTCGATTCGGAAATTATTCCTCTGATTGATGTCGTCCTGCAATCCCGGTTAGTGGATGCCGACGGTCATGTGGTGGGTGAGGCTGTGTCGGAAGCTCAGCTGATGCCTGTCGCTCCGGCAGAAATGGAGCAGGAAATAGAATTGAAGAATCCTAATCTCTGGAGTATTGATGCACCTTATATGTATAAGGTAGAAAGCATCCTCAAGAATAAAGAGACCGGCGAGGTACTCGACCGTTATTATACTCCTACCGGCATCCGTACTTTCCGCTTCGATGCACAAAAAGGATTTATCCTGAATGGTGAACAAGTGAAGATAAACGGTGTCTGCATGCATCATGACCTGGGTTGCCTGGGAGCTGCGGTGAATACGCGCGCCATCGAGCGCCAGTTGGAGATTCTGAAAGAAATGGGTTGCAACGGAATCCGTTGTTCCCATAACCCTCCTGCACCGGAGCTGCTCGACCTTTGCGACCGTATGGGCTTCATCGTGATGGACGAGACTTTCGACATGTGGCGCAAGAAAAAGACCCGCCACGACTATTCACGCTATTTCAACGAATGGCATGAACGCGATTTGACTGACCTTATCGTGCGTGACCGCAATCATCCTTCCATCTTCATGTGGAGCATCGGCAACGAAGTGCTGGAGCAGTGGACGGATGCCAAAGCCGACACCTTGAGTCTGGCAGAGGCCAACCTGGTCTTGAACTTCGGCCATAGTGCGGATATGCTGGCAAAGGACGGAGAAATGTCCGTCAACTCACTGCTGACAAAGAAACTGGCGGATATGGTGAGAAAGCTCGATGCCACGCGCCCCGTGACGGCAGGCTGCAACGAGCCGAACCCGAACAATCATTTGTTCCGTTCCGGTGCGCTCGATATAATCGGTTTTAATTACCATGACAATTGGTTTGCAGGTGTTCCTCAGAACTTCCCCGGCAAGCCGTTCATCGTGACGGAAAGTGTTTCCGGCCTGATGACACGCGGTTACTACCGAATGCCGAGTGATTCGATGTTTGTCTGGCCCGCACGTTGGGATAAGCCTTTCTATGATGCCTCGTTCTCTTGCTCCTCCTACGACAACTGTCATGTTCCTTGGGGCAACCGTCACGAAGGTACTATGCGTCATGTGAAGAACAACGACTTTATCAGTGGACAATACGTCTGGACGGGCTTCGATTATATCGGTGAGCCTACTCCTTACGGTTGGCCGGCACGCAGCTCTTACTTTGGCATTATCGACTTGGCCGGTTTCCCGAAGGATGTCTACTACATGTATCAGTCCGAGTGGCGTCCGGATAAGGCGGTGTTGCATCTTTTCCCGCATTGGAATTGGACGGAGGGACAAGACATCGATTTGTGGGCATATTATAACAATGCCGACGAAGTGGAGCTTTTCGTGAATGGAAAATCGCAGGGTGTGCGCAGCAAGGGAAAAGACGATTTCCACGTCATGTGGCGCGTGAAGTATGAGTCGGGTACGGTAAAGGCTGTTTCCCGCAAGGAAGGAAAGACTGTGGCCGAGCAGGAAATCCGGACAGCGGGCGAACCTGCGCAGATTCGTCTCAGCCCCGACCGCAGTACCATTCAGGCAGATGGCAAAGACTTGAGTTTCATTACGGTTGAGATTCTGGACAAAGATGGAAATTTGTGTCCGAATGCCGAAAACGATGTGACCTTTGCCGTAGAAGGTGCCGGCTTCATTGCTGGAGTGGATAACGGAAGCCCCATCTCTATGGAGAAGTTCAAGGACAACCACCGCAAGGCTTTCTACGGAAAGTGCCTGGTGGTACTGCAGAACAACGGTGAACCGGGTGGTGTCAAGGTGACGGCTACGGCTGATGGACTGGAGAAGGCGACGACGGCGATTAAAGTTAAATGATAATTTGATGTGCTAATTGGCACATTAGCATATTAACCAATTAAGACATGAAGAATAAATTTTTAGCAACCTTATTTCTTGCATGCTCCATCAGTACCGTGTCTGCACAGACACCGGTCTATATGGACGATGCACAACCTATTGAAGCACGTGTAAAGGATGCTCTCAGCCGGATGACACTGGAAGAGAAGGTAGCCCTTTGCCATGCGCAGAGTAAATTCAGCAGTGCGGGTGTTCCGCGGCTCGGCATTCCCGAGCTTTGGATGAGCGACGGCCCTCACGGTGTCCGTGCCGAAATCAACTGGAATGACTGGGGATATGCCAACTGGACCAATGACAGCATTACCGCTTTCCCGGCTTTGACTTGTCTGGCCGCTACCTGGAATCCGGACATGTCTGCAAAGTATGGCAAGGCCATCGGTGAGGAAGCGCGCTATCGTGAAAAGGATGTGTTGCTGGGCCCCGGCGTCAACATCTACCGTACTCCGATGAACGGTCGTAATTTTGAATATATGGGCGAGGACCCTTATCTGGCCAGTGTGATGTGCGTACCTTACATCCAGGAGTTGCAGAAGAACGGAGTGGCAGCTTGTGTCAAGCACTATGCGCTGAACAACCAGGAACTGTGGCGCGGACATATTGATGTGAATCTTAGCGACCGTGCTCTGTATGAAATCTATCTGCCGGCATTCAAGGCTGCAGTAGAAGAGGGAGGTGCCTGGAGCATTATGGGCGCTTACAATAAGATTCGCGGCCAGCACGCCTGCCATAACGATTTCACACTGAACAAGATTCTGAAAGATGACTGGAAGTTCGACGGCTGTGTCATTACCGACTGGGGCGGTGCCCACGACACCTCTGAAGCTGCCGTCAACGGTCTGGATATTGAAATGGGTTCTTACACCAACGGTCTGACGTCCGAGAGTGTATTTACCTATAACGATTATTACCTTGCCAGCCCTTACCTCCAGATGTTGAAGGATGGCAAAGTGCCGATGTCTACAATAGATGACAAGGCTTCCCGCATTCTTCGCTTGATATTCCGTACGGCGATGAACCGTCAGAAACCCTATGGTTCGGTAGCTACGGAAGAGCATTATGCCGCTGCCCACGAGATAGGCAATGAGGGCATTGTGCTGTTGAAGAATGCTCCGGTGGTAAAGAAAGGTGCCCCGTTGCTGCCGATTGATGCAGCCAAGTATCAGAATATCCTGGTGGTGGGCGATAATGCCGTACGCTTGCTGAATCAGGGAGGAGGCTCTTCCGAACTGAAAGTGAAGGATATGGTATCTCCGCTGGATGGCTTGCGTGCCGCTTATGGCGATAAGGTAGCCTATGCGAAAGGCTATGCCGCCGGTCGTCCGATGTACGGCCGTGCAGATGAAATTCCGCAGAATGTGGTAGACTCACTCCGTGCAGAAGCCGTGGAAATGGCGAAAAAGGCAGACTTAGTGGTACTGGTAGGTGGATTGAACAAGAACCACTTTCAGGATTGTGAAGGTGGCAACCGTCTGGAATACGGCTTGCCTTTCGGGCAGGATGAACTGATTGAAGCTTTGCTGGGGGTAAACAAGAACCTGGTTCTGGTGCTTCTCAGTGGTAATGCGGTGGAAATGCCGTGGGTATCCCGGGTTCCTGCCATTGTGCAAGGCTGGTATTTAGGCTCCATGGGTGGCAAGTCTCTGGCTGACATCCTGAGTGGTGCGGTGAATCCAAGCGGAAAGTTGCCCTTCTCTTTCCCTGCCAAGTTGACGGATTGCGGTGCACATGCTTTTGATGAACTCAGTTATCCGGGCGACAGCATCAAGCAGGAGTATAAGGAGGATATTCTGGTGGGCTATCGTTGGCACGACACCAAGAAGATTCCGGCACTCTTCCCCTTCGGTCATGGCTTGAGCTATACTACCTTTACATATGGCAAACCGATGGCTTCTGCCAAGGCCATGGCTGCCGACGGTATGCTGACGGTGACAGTTGCCGTGAAGAATACGGGTAGCATTGCCGGAAAAGAGATTGTACAGCTTTATGTAGGCGATGATAAATGCAGTGTGCTTCGTCCTGTAAAGGAACTGAAACATTTTGCAAAAGTCGGTTTGGCGCCGGGCGAGGAGAAGAGCGTGACTTTCACCCTTACTCCGGATGATTTGAAGTTCTACGATGAGGCTTCCGCAGCTTGGAAGTACGAACCGGGTAAGTTCAAGGCATACGTTTGCGCTTCGTCTGCCGACGTCCGTGGTGTAGTTTCGTTCGAAATGCAATAATCTTATAATCAGTGCGTAACCACTGCAAAATCAGTGCAACTGTTTTGCAGTGGTACTGCATACCTTTTGCAGCGCTACTGCAATTGCTTTGCAGCGTCACTGCAAAAGGTATGCAGCAATGCTGCAAAGTGTATGCAGTAAGTTTGCAGCCTGAAATCAGAATCAAAAAACAATATGAAGACACTTGCCACTCTATTTCTGCTTGCAGCCTCGTTGCTGCTTCGTGCAGCCGATGCGCCTGCCGACAGTTGTAATCATCAGTTGTATTATACGTCACCTGCCGCTATTTGGGAGGAGACTCTTCCTTTGGGCAACGGACGCTTGGGCATGATGCCCGACGGAGGCATTCTCCGTGAGCACATTGTGCTGAATGAAATATCATTATGGAGCGGAATGGAGGCGGATTATAGCAATCCGGATGCTTCGAAGAGTCTGCCTGCCATCCGGCAACTGTTGTTTGAGGGAAAGAACCGAGAGGCACAGGAGCTGATGTACAGCAGTTTTGTTCCGAAGAAGCAGGAGACTGACGGGAGATATGGAACCTATCAGGTATTGGGCGATTTGGATATAGATTTTACCTACAATTCTTCATTATCCATTCTCAACTCTCCATTAAACAACTATCGCCGTTGGCTCAACTTGCGCGATGCGGTGGCATATACGGCTTTCAGGCTGGAAGATGTCGATTATCACCGTGAGTATTTTGTTTCCCGTGACCGTGATGTCATGCTGATTCATCTGGTTGCCGGACGTGAAGGGGCTCTGAATTTCTCTGCCCGTTTGAGTCGTGCGGAACATAGCTCGGTGACTGTCCAAGGGAACACCCTTTTGATGGACGGCATGTTGGAAAGCGGTAAACCCGGTTTGGACGGTATGAAATACCGTGTGGCCATGCAACTCGTGCAGAACGGTGGTGAATCGTCTGTCAGCCTGGAAAACGGTATCCGCTTGAAGAACGGGCAGGAAGCCTGGTTGATACTTTCTGCCGCTACCTCCTATGCCGCTGCCGGTACCGACTTCCCGGGCGAACGCTATGCGGAAGTCTGCGACAGCTTGCTCCGTCCTTTCACCGCCCCCGCTAATTCTCCATGTGCCATTCTCCATTCTTCATTATCCAACCATGTCACCGCTCACCGTTCCCTCTACGACCGTGTTTCCTTGACGCTTCCTGCCACGCTGGATGATACGCTCCCGACGAACGAGCGCATCCTCCGCTTCACACAGCAGGGGTCGCCGGCATTGGCTGCTCTGTACTATAACTACGGACGCTATCTGCTCATCAGCAGTACCCGCCCCGGCAGCCTGCCGCCCAATCTGCAAGGACTCTGGGCAAATGGAGTATCGACTCCCTGGAACGGGGACTATCATACGAACATCAATATCCAGATGAACCACTGGCCTTTGGAACAAGCCGGCCTCTCCGAACTCTATCAGCCGCTGACGACGCTGATGGAGCGCCTTATCCCTTCGGGAGAGGCAAGTGCGCGTACCTTCTATGGCGATGAGGCAGATGGCTGGGTGCTCCACATGATGACCAACGTATGGAATTATACCGCTCCCGGCGAACACCCCTCCTGGGGAGCTACCAATACCGGTGGCGCTTGGTTGTGTGCCCATTTGTGGGAACACTATCTGTATACGCAGGACAAGGATTATCTGCGCCGTATCTATCCAGTCTTGAAAGGTGCCGCCCGGTTCTTTAGTTCCACCACCGTGCAGGAGCCTTCGCATGGCTGGCTGGTAACTGCCCCCACTTCTTCTCCGGAAAACAGTTTCTATGTGCCGGGTGACAGCGTGACTCCCGTCAGCATTTGTATGGGTCCCACTATGGATGTGCAACTGCTCACTGAGCTTTATACTAATGTCATCGCCGCCGCTCGCCTGCTGGATTGTGATGCGGATTATGTGGCGAAGCTTGAGGTGGACCTGAAGAGATTCCCACCCATGCAAATCAGTAAGGAAGGATACTTGCAGGAATGGCTGGAAGATTATAAGGAAGTGGATGTGCACCACCGCCACGTTTCCCATCTCTACGGCCTGCATCCGGGAAACCTGATTTCGCCGGAGTCCACCCCCGAGCTTGCCGAAGCCTGCCGGATGACCTTGAACCGTCGTGGAGATGAGGGTACTGGTTGGAGCCGTGCTTGGAAGATAAACTTCTGGGCTCGTTTGGGTGACGGAAACCGTGCTTGGAAACTCTTCAAGAGTTTGCTGCATCCTGCTGTCGATGCTGCGACGGGAGGTCATGGTAGCGGCACTTTCCCCAACTTGTTCTGTTCGCATCCGCCTTTTCAGATTGATGGCAACTATGGTGGCGCGGCGGGAGTTGGCGAAATGCTGTTGCAAAGTCATGAAGGCTTTATCCATCTGCTTCCTGCCCTGCCGGATAGCTGGACTGCCGGCAACTTCCGTGGAATGCGCGTACGTGGCGGTGCTTCCATAGACCTGGATTGGAAGGATGGACGGGCAACGAGGGCTGTTGTTACCGCTCTTGTTCCGGGGAAATTTACAGTAAAGATGCCCGCAAGTACTGTCCGTGCCGAGGTGAAGGTAGGAGGACATACGCATACTTACAAGAAACCGGCATTCTCGTTGGACTTGAACAAGGGAGAGGCGGCGACCATACATTTCTTATAAGAACGTTCCCTTCCGACAAAATTATCAAGTTATTTGTCTTTCGCGCCCGAATGCTGTACATTTGCAGCGCATGTAGAACAAATATCTTAGATAATTATGAAAAATAGAGTACGTTTTTTCTTCTTGTTTCTCGGCTTGCTGGGAGCGTTGGCAGCTCATGCACAAATCAATGAGTTGCCACGTTCCACACCCGAGGCAGAAGGAGTCCCTTCCAAGGCTGTCACTGCCTTGTTTGATTCACTGATGGCATTGCCGAAAACAGATATCCACAGCGTGGTGGTGCTGCGTCACGGCAAGGTCATCGGAGAAATCTATCCGGCTCCGTTCGCGCCGGAATATCGCCATACCATGTATTCCTGCTCCAAAACCTTTGTCGGGGCTGCCGTAGGACTTGCCATTGCAGACAACCGCTTGCGTTTGACAGACCGCGTCGCCGCTTTCTTCCCGGAACTTCTTCCGGATTCGGTTTCCGCTAATCTGGCAGACATGACTGTCCGTGACCTGCTTACCATGACGTCGGGTATCACTCCCGACTGGAATATGCGCAACCTCACTTCCGACTGGATACGTACCTTCCTTGCCAAACCGGTGAAAACTCCGGGCAAGAAGTTTGAATATGATTCGATTAGTACCTATATGCTTTCTGCCATTGTGCAGAAGGTGACGGGCATGACCTTGCTGGATTATCTGAAGCAGAAGCTTTTCATCCCGATGCATATCACGGACGTTGCGTGGGAGATAAGCCCCGAAGGCATCAATACCGGTGGCTGGGGACTGCATATCCAGAGCGAGTCGTTGGCAAAATTCGGATTGTTGCTGCTGAACCGGGGTGTTTGGGAAGGCAAGCAGTTGCTTCCGGCTTCCTGGGTGGAGCAGATGATGACCAGACAGATAGGAGATTATGGCTATCAGATGTGGCTTTGCGAATATCCGGGTGCTGTACGTGCTGACGGGGCTTTGGGACAATACATTCTGATTGTTCCGGATAAGGATATGGTAGTGGTCATTACCGAATGTACATTGATAGACGGTCGTCGGCAGCGTCGTCTGGTCTGGAACCGCTTGTTGCCGGAGGTCGGTGACCAGGTATTAGCGCCCGGTAAGGACTACAAGCGCCTGCAGAAGAAACAGCGTTCTTATCAACTGCCGTTAGTGCAAGGAAAGGCTGCTTCCTCCCTTTCACAGAAATACGCAGGCAAGCGCATCCTGCTCGGAGAGAACAAATACGGATGGCAATCCATCGAGCTGCAATTCAAGCAGCAAGAAGTAGTGATGACTGTGGTGGAGAAAGACGGAAAGACATACAGTCTTCCGTTTGGCTATAAGCAATGGTCGAAAGCGGCAATTGATGGCTATCCTCCGTATTCGGTTGCTGCAAAGGGGCGTTTTAAGGGTATAGAAGGCCCTTTCCAGGTGGCAGGCAGTTATGCGTGGGCGTCACTTGATGCTTTGCAACTGAAAGTACATTATGTCAACTGGATAAGCGCTCTTGGGCTTACGCTCTGCTTTGAGGATAACAAGGTACTCCTGACTGTTACGGAGAATTATTCTTCGGGTGAAGGGGTGACTTTCGAAGGTACATTAGCACATTAAAATAATGAATCGTATTTTGCTTACTCTAAAACGGCCTTTTATCTGGCTGTACCGTTTCCGGCACCGTTGCGGCTACGGTGTACATTCTCCTTTTGCCTTTAACCTGATTACGCATGTAATTTACGAAAGTACGGCTTATTATAAATATGAAGAGCTGGCCAAGGCACAGAAGCAACTGGAGCTGGAGAAAGATAAACGTTGGAAGTACGAATCGAAGAAAGTAAAACGCCTTCTGTTCCGTCTGGTAAACTATACCCAGCCGGAGACCATTGTAGATGCCGGTACGCTTGCCGCTTCTGCCCTCTATTTGAAAGCGGGGAAGGAGGGGGCAGATTATACTTCGGCTTCCGACCTTTCCGAGCTCTTTCTGGAGAGTGGCGTTCCCGTTGATTTCCTTTATTTGCACGATTATCGTCATCCCGATTTTGTAGAGGAGGTCTTCCGCATCTGTTCCACCCGTACCAGGGGAAAGTCTGTTTTTGTAATTGAAGGTATCCGTTACACTCCGCAGATGTTTGCCCTCTGGAAACGTATGAAGCAGGACGGGCGGGCGGGTATTACGTTCGACCTTTATGACCTTGGTATCATATTCTTCGATAAAACAAAGATAAAACAAGACTATATTGTCAACTTTTGATTATCTTTAGGCGTTTCAATAGTGATTAGCGGTTAGTGATTAGTGCTTAGCTCCACTTACTGGCTGCTAAACATTAATCTCTAACCCCTAAACATTAATTCCTTATGAAGATATACACCAAAACCGGAGATAAAGGAACCACCTCTCTTGTAGGTGGAACCCGTGTACCTAAAACGCATATCCGCCTTGAGGCATACGGTACATGAGCTAAATTCCAATCTGGGTCTTCTCATCACGTACCTGCTTGACGGAAAGGATAAAGATTTTCTGCAGCAAGTGCAAGACAGACTTTTTGCCGTAGGCTCTCATCTGGCCACAGACCGGGAGAAAATGGAGCTGAAAGAAGCCAGTATCATCAGCTCGGAGCAGGTGGAAATGGTGGAACGGGAGATAGACCGTTTGGATACTCTTTTGCCTCCTCTTTCAGCCTTTATTCTTCCCGGCGGAAGTCGCGGTGCGGCACTCTGCCACGTTTGCCGTACGGTTTGCCGTCGTGCAGAGCGTCGGATTCTTGCTCTGGCCGAACAAGTGGAAATCTCTTCGGAATTACTGGCTTACGTGAACCGCTTGTCTGATTATTTGTTCGTTCTTTCCCGTAAAATGAATCAAGACGACAAAAAAGGTGAAATATTTTGGAATAATAGTTGCAAGTGAAATAAATTGTTATACTTTTGCCGAAAAATAGAAATAGGATTTAATATTCACAATTTTAATACTAGAGACTATGTATTGGACATTGGAATTAGCATCTAAATTGGAAGATGCCCCTTGGC